>Ga0233425_10000070_pt1 | contig 248600 bp, 239 predicted proteins | sample Watercolumn_Towu_2_FD_181712 | JGI IMG/M metagenome (GOLD analysis project Ga0233425, IMG submission 181712) | Freshwater microbial communities from Lake Towuti, South Sulawesi, Indonesia - Watercolumn_Towuti2014_140_MG | ecosystem: Environmental > Aquatic > Freshwater > Lake | place...
TCGGATTTTTTCGCGCCGGATTCGGAACTTTTCAGGATTCTCGGTTCGAGATTTGACCTCTTGAGCGTCACCGGCGTGAGCGTCCCGCTGTGACTCACTTGAACAACGTATGTCTCCGGATTTTCGACGTTCGTGCTGGAAGAATTGTAGAATTTGAAGCGCAGGCGCACGGTTTCGTTGGTTTTGTGATTGTATTTTATCTTCCATTTCCCGCTTTTCTTGATTTTCACCAGTTTTTTCGATGTTCCGTTCACCAAGAGCCTCACTTTCCCCTTCTTGAGGGTTGCTCTTGTTCCGGAAAACTCGAATTTCTTTTTCTTCACTTTCATTTTTTCACCATTCCACAAATTCGCCGACTGGTTTTTTCCGATGGCGTATTGCGGCCCGGCGTCATAAATCAGCACACGGCTGTTTCCAGTGTCGCCGACAAACATTTTTGTTCCTCCAAAAGTCAGACCTCTCGGCTCGTCAAGCGTGTTGGCCGCCGCCGCGCCGCCCCGGTCCGCGTCATCAGCCGTTGTGTTCTCTTGTCCAAGAACCACGCTGGCGCCGGCCCCGTTTTCCGTCGGAATGGAATTATAGACCAGAGCGCGGCTGTTCATCCGGTCGGTGACTGCCAATTTGTTTCCGAAAGCATAGACTTCAGAAGGAGCTCCCATCGTGTTGGCGGCCGCGGATGAAGCGGTGCCCGAAGTCATATTGGCTTGTCCAATCACGACATCGGCAGAAGCATTGTTTGAAGTGGGAATTGTATTGTAGACCAGAACGCGACTATTGCTCCCGTCAGACACAATCAGTTTGATGCCGTCCGAATAGACACCCACCGGCCCGGAAAGCGTGTTGGCCGCGACTGAACCGCCTTGATTGGCATCGCTCGAAGTCATATTCTGCTGACCGACGACGACATCGGCTGACGCGTTGTTCGAGGTCGGAATATGGTTATAGATCAAGACACGATTGTTATTTGAATCGGCAATGAACAATTTGTCTCCGTCCGAATAGACCGCGTAGGGAATAAACAAGGTGTTGGCTGCTGCTGCCGCCCCGCCCTGATTTTCGGAATTGGAAGTCATATTCTGCTGGCCAATGACGACATCGGCTGACGCGTTGTTTCCCGTCGGAATGGAATTATAGATCAAGACCCGATTGTTGGATGCGTCGGAGACAATAAGTTTTGTTCCGTCGGTGTGGACACAATAGGGATAATCAAGCGTGTTAGCCGCCGCGCTCCCGCCCTGATTTTCATTATTGCCCGTGAAATCCGCCTGGCCGATGACGACATCCGCCGAAGCGTTGTTCGAGGTGGGGATGGTGTTGTATATCAGCACGCGGTTGTTCATAGCATCCGCCACAAAAAGCCGTGTACCGTCCGAAGAAACGCTGTAGGGTCCAGAGAGAGTGTTGGCTCCCGGAGACGCATTGCCTTGATTGGCTGAATGACTTGTGAAATCCGCTTGGCCAATGACGACATCCGCACTGGCGTTGTTCGAGACGGGGATGGAGTTATAAATGAGCACCCTGTTGTTTCGTATATCCGCAAAAATGAGTTTCTTTCCGTCCGTCCATGCGCCATTCGGCCAATACGTTTTATTGGCGCCCGAATCAGTGCCGCCTTGATTGCCGCTGTTTGAAGTGAAATCCGGCTGGCCGATGACAACGTTTGCCGACGCGTTGGCTGAATCAAGAGCCTTGGCCACAGGAACATTTCCCGCACAAAAAAACCCCGCCAGCAAAAAGAGCGCTGCGAGATTCACGATCGCAACTTTTTTCATTGTTTTTTTGTTAGTGTTTATTTTCACTCCGATTTCAGTATATCACAAAAAAATACGGGGGTAAAAAAGTTATCCACAGCAATATTCACGTAACACATAGCACGTAACATGGAACATAATTTTGTTATGTGTTATGTGCTCCATGCTATGTGATGGGGTCATTTCCGCCCTTCGCCCACGGATGGCATCGCGCTATCCGCCTCAATCCGCGATATCCGCCTTTTATCAGTCCGTATTTCTCAATCGCCTGGTGGGTATATTCGCTGCAAGTGGGATGAAACCGGCAGATCCGCTCAGACCACAAAAATGAGAAAAACCCCGTATCAAGGGAAAGATATTTTTGATAGAGGCGGATTATTTTGAGGATTATTGATTTCATGTTATCATAATAGCACAAAAAATAATTCGTTCTCATTCGCGATTAATTTGTTTCTAATTCGCGAGTTGTTATGCGAGAAATAAAAACACAAAAACTTTCCTGGATCGACTTCACCGAGCCGAGCGCCGACGAACTTCTGTTTCTCAAAAAAATCAAGCTTCATCCTCTGGCGCTCGAGGAGTTTTCGACACCTTCGGCCCGCCCGAAAGCGAGTCTCTATGGCGATTGCCTTTATCTCACGCTCCACATCCCCCTTTTCGACAAACTGAACCGCCGCACTTTTCCAAGCGAACTTGATGTCGTGCTCACCAAAGATTATCTTATCACCGGCCACGACCAGGACATTTTTCAGTTGCGCGAATTTTTCTCGAAACTCAAACGCAACAAAAAGCTGCAGGAAAAACATATGAGCCAATCTCCCGGATATCTTTTGTACTATATCATCGAAATGCTTCTGGAATCCTGCTTTCCTAAAATCGACCACATCAACAAAAATCTGGACCAGATTGAAGACGAGATTTTCAGGGGCAACGAAAAGGCAATGCTTCACGAGATTTCGTACGTCAAGCGCGACATACTCAATTTCCGCCGGACGCTCAAGCCCCAGAAATCCGTCCTCGAATCGCTCACTCGCGACAACTATCCAATGCTCGAGCCGGCGCTCCAGCCCTACTTTCAGGACCTCATCGGCACGAACATCCGCGTCTGGTCAGCGCTTGAAAACGCCAAGGAAGTCGCCGAATCACTCGAAGAAACCAATGACGCCCTGCTTTCAGACAAATTGAACCACACCATCAAGATACTCACCATTTTCAACGCCATTATGCTGCCGATGACCGTGATGTCAAGCATCCTTTCGATGAGCGTCCCCATCCCCTTCGGCCACTCGCCCCTGTCTTTCTGGGTATACATAGTCACGATGCTCGTCATTTCAACCCTCACCATCGGAATTTTCAGATGGAAGAGATGGATTTGACGTATTTTCGTGATTGATATACTATAACTGTCGCTTAACAATTCCAAAGGCCTGATCCCAGTCAAATAGTCGCTTCGCGGATTTGACAGGGAAAAACGATTCAGCGTGCGCTTCGTTTTCCGCCTCATCGGCGGGGGCTTGAGAAAGAACTTTGTAGACGTCGGACGTCTACAAATAGTAAAATCTCACGGGTAGGCCCGTAATAGCCGTAATTGAGTGTATTGAGTATGGAGTATTGAGTATAAAGTATGAATAAAAAACATACTAAATACTAAATACAATATACTCTATACTAAAACACGGGGTGGAACCGCGGGAATCTCTCGACTTTGCTCGAGACAAACTTCTCGTCCTTGAGTGAATATTTTTCGAAATATTTGCGATTAGGATGGGAAGTTTTTGTTTTATAAAAATTAATTTTATATCTCATGATCAAGAAAAATATCCTCGAACTCATCGGCAACACGCCGATCGTGAGGATCAACAAGCTGAATCCGCGCAAAAACGTCGACATTTTCGCGAAACTCGAAGGACAAAATCCCGGCGGGAGCATCAAAGACCGAATCGCCCTCAAAATGATCGAGGAAGCGGAGAAATCGGGGAAACTGACAAAAGACAAAACGATTATTGAAGCAACGTCAGGAAACACCGGTATTGCAATCGCGATGATCGCGGCCGTGAAGGGATACGATGTGGAAATCGTGATGAGCGAGGCTGTTTCGGTCGAGCGCCGCAAAATGATCGGGGCTTTCGGCGCGAAAATCGTTTTGACGGACGGGAAGCTCGGCACCGACGGCGCGATCAAAAAAACCCGCGACTTGGTTGCGAAATTTCCGGAAAGATACTGTCACACCGACCAGTTTTCGAACGACAACAATATTCTCGCCCATTTCGAAACCACCGCCGCCGAGATTTGGGATCAAATGGATAGGAAAATTGATTATTTCGTCGCTTCGATTGGCACTTCGGGAACCCTTATGGGCATTTCAAAGTACCTCAAGCAAAAAAATCCGGCCATCAAAGTCGTGAGCGCCGAACCGGTCAAGGACCATTACATCCAAGGGCTAAAAAATATGGAAGAGGCGATTGTCCCTGCCATTTACGACCGCGAGCACCTCGACGACATCATTATGGTCGAAACGGAAGCCGCGTTCGATATGGCGCGAAAAATCATCGCGAGCGAAGGAATTTTCTGCGGAATGAGTTCCGGCGCGGCGATGTATGCGGCGCTCGAAGTCGCAAAGAAAATAAAAAATGGGAATATCGTCACGATATTTCCGGATCGGGGAGAGAAATATTTGAGCACGGAACTTTTCAAATAAACTCCAGGATAAAAAAGTGCTCAATTATATCCATGTAGTTATGAGTGAGTACTATTAATTTTCTGTGATAAAAAAAGGCCACCGACTAATATTCTTGGTGGCCCCCCATTCAAGGGAAAACTCGGGGTCTAGCCGTTCAATATCCGCTTAGCGGTGAAAGTTTCGACCCTGCCCGGCGAAGCCTATTCAGCCTTAAGCCGGCAATGAAAAACCTAGAATTGTGCAGTCGGAGCCCGCTGCTTCATAAGCCCCCTCCTTTTTCGTGTAATAGAGTTAATCTAAAATACTTAACCAACTTTGTCAATTTTGCAATCCAAAGACTAATCATATATCATAATTTATAGTTAACCGGGGATAATTTTGAATTTTGCATTGTCATTTTGAATTTTGATTTTTCAATTTTTCATCATGAGATTATACAACACTCTCACCAAGAAAAAAGAGACTTTCAAGCCCATCAACAAGGGCAAAGTTTCAATGTACACCTGCGGGCCGACAGTTTATGATTACATCCATATCGGAAATCTGCGGTCTTTCACGACGGCCGACATTTTGCGGAGGTATCTTGAATATTCCGGCTATGAAGTGCGCCACATCAAAAACATCACGGATGTCGGACATTTGACGGCCGATGACATCGCCCAAGCCGACACGGGCGAAGACAAAATGCTGAAAGCCGCCCTGCGTGAAAAAAAGTCGCCGGAAGAAATCGCGAAGTTTTATACCGAAGCCTTCCATCACGACGAAGACGCGGTGAATATCCTGTGCGCCCATTTTTTTCCGAAAGCGACCGCCCACATCCCGCAGATGATAAAAATAATCGAAACGCTCATTGAAAAAGGAAACGCGTACGAAGTAAACGGAAACGTCTTTTTCGACGTGACGAGTTTTGCGAATTATGGAAAATTATCAGGAAATACTCTTGAAAAACTCAAAGTTGGCGCGCGGCTTGAAGAACATCCGGACAAAAAGCATCCTTGGGATTTTGCGCTATGGCTCAAGGCCGATCCAAAACATATCCTGCAATGGGACAGTTCCTGGTCGCGCGGATACCCCGGCTGGCACATCGAATGCTCTGCGATGTCGATGGAATATCTGGGAGACACGATGGACATCCATACCGGCGGCGAAGACAACGTTTTTCCCCACCACGAAGCCGAAATCGCCCAATCGGAGTGCTTTTCGGAAAAAAAATTCGTCAATTTTTGGGTGCACACGCGCCACTTGCTCGTTGAAAGCGAAAAAATGTCAAAATCCAAGGGAAATTTCTACAGGTTGCGGGATATTCTCGACAAAGGATTCGATCCGATGCACTTGCGACTCCTGATTCTTTCCGCGCACTACCGGAAGAACCTTGATTTCTCCTGGCGAGCGATGGAACAGGCAAAGGCGAATTACGAACGGATTGCGGGATGGAAAAATAAATTGAAAGATCTTTTTAGACGTCCGACGTCTAAAAAGGCTAAAGTCTTAGACGTCGGACGTCTAAAGCTTTTCGAATCCGCGATGAACGATGATCTCAACACCCCCCTTGCCCTCACACGTTTGTATGAACTTATCACCGAAACGAATAAAAAAATTAAAAAATTATCCCACAACGAAGCCGCCGAAATCCTCGCCGCCTTCGAAAAAATGAACAAAGTTTTCGGCCTAAAATTTCCCGAGGGGGAAACTGAAATCCCAAAAAATATCAAAAAACTAGCCGACGAACGACTCGAAGCTCGCGAAAATAAAGATTTCAAAAAAGCCGACGAACTTCGAAAAGAAATTGAAAAAATGGGATATATTATTGAGGACTTAGGTGATAATTATAAGATTAAAAAAAATACTTGATACACTATACATAATACTTAATACATAACGCCATGGGTTTCCTCGACTTCCTGAAAAAAACCGGTGTCGTGAAAACGGGAAAACAAACCTGGAAAGGCGACGCAAGCAAAAAACCGGTCGACGACCCGCTGCGCGACGCTGAAATGCAAGAAATGGAAAACAAGACCGACGACGCCTCCAACAGCAACGACAACAATTCTTCGGATTGGTAGAAAAGAAAAAAAACAAACAAAAAGATGTACACAGCTTATCAGGAGTGTTCGTTTTTGATTTGTCTGTTATAATGAAATTCCTATGACCGAAAAGAAAAAATCCACAAAATTCAACCTCGGCGAGACGCGCCTGCCGCCCCAGAACATCGAAGCGGAAATGTCCGTTCTCGGTTCTTTGATGCTCGACAAGGACGCGATCGTGAAAATCGCCGACCTCATCCGGCCGGAGGATTTCTACAAGGACTCCAACCGCCTCGTATATGAAACGATGCTCGAGCTCTACGAAGACCGCGAGCCGATCGACGTCTTGAGCCTTTCCAACAAGCTCGAAGAAAAAAAGAAGCTCGACGAAATCGGCGGCTCAAGCTTCCTCACCGATCTGGTGAACACCGTCCCGACCGCTTCGAACGTCGTCCACTACGCCAAAGTCGTCCAGAAAAAATCACTGCTCCGAAAACTCATCGGCGCCGCGTCGGAAATTCTGGAACTGGGATATGAAGAAGCCGAAGACGTTGAAAAAGTCCTCGACGAAGCCGAGCAGAAGCTTTTCCGCGTTTCGCAAAAATACGTGAAGGCTGATTTCGTGCCCCTGAAAACCTATCTTGAGTCGGCTTTCAACCGCATCGACGAGCTCCACAAGGGCGACAAGGATTTGCGCGGCGTGCCGTCGGGATTTCCCGATCTCGACAACATCCTCGCCGGATTCCAGAAATCCGATCTTGTGATTCTCGCCGCCCGTCCGTCGATCGGAAAAACTTCGCTCGCCCTCGACATCGCGAGAAACGTCGCTCTCCGGAAAAAAATCCCAGTCGGAATATTCTCGCTTGAAATGTCGTCCGACCAGCTCGTCGACCGTATGCTCGCGGCCGAAGGGCGCGTCGACTCCTGGCGGATGCGCACGGGACGGCTCCGCAGCGGAGGCGATGACGACGATTTCGCCAAAATCGGCGAAGCGATGGGCGTTTTGTCCGAAGCGCCGATTTTCATCGATGACAGCGCCCGCGCCAATGTGATGGAAATGCGCACAATGGCCCGCCGCCTCCAGGCCGAGCACAATCTGGGCTTGATCATCATCGACTATCTCCAGCTTATGGAAGGACGCTCGAGCGACAACCGCGTCCAGGAAGTTTCCGAAATCTCCCGATCGTTGAAAGGCTTGGCGCGCGAGCTGAATATTCCCGTCCTCGCCCTCTCCCAGCTCTCCCGCGCCGTCGAGTCCCGCAGTCCCCAAATTCCAAAACTTTCCGACCTTCGCGAATCCGGCTCAATCGAACAGGACGCCGATGTCGTGATGTTCCTCTATCGCGAAGACCGCGAAAAGCCCGACACGCCGAACAAAAACATCGTTCAGGTGATCGTATCCAAGCACAGAAACGGTCCTCTCGGCACGGCGAATTTGTATTTCGACGACGCGTATACGAGTTTTTCAAGTTTGGAGAAAAAAAGAAGTGAGTAGCCTAAATAGTCTTTGGTAACAAGGTTATTGGCTGCCTGCCGGCAGGCAGGCAGGTGGGACTAGTCGTTGGTCTTTAGTTGTTGGTAAAAATCAAATGACCAATGACCCAAGACCAAACCAACTGCCCACAGCCCTGTTACCAAAGACCAAAAAATGTGTTCCCTGGACCATTTCAAAAATTAATAGATCATTTCGCATCATTGCCCTCCATCGGCCCGAAGCTCGCCGAGCGGCTGGTTTTGTATTTGTGGAAGCAGGACAAAGAGAAACTCGATGATTTTGGAGAGAGACTGAAATCTCTCAAAAGCAACGTCAGGTTCTGCAAAAACTGTTTCAACATCGCCGAGAATGATTTGTGCGCGATTTGCGCTGATCGACGGCGCGACCAAAGCATCATCTGCGTCGTCGAGGATCCACTCGACATCATTTCCATTGAAAAAACCCGCCTGATGCGCGGGCTCTATCACGTTCTGGGCGGAACAATCACACCCGCGAACGGTTCCGAATTGAAAATCAACGAACTGAAAAACCGGCTGAAAAGCGGCGAAGTGAAAGAAGTGATCATCGCCACCAACCCGACGACCGAGGGAGAAGCGACGGCTTTGTATTTGGCGCGACTCACAAAACCTTTGAACGTGAAAACGACCCGCCTGGCGCGCGGCCTTCCGACGGGTGGGGACATCGAATACGCGGATGAAGCGACGCTCGGCGGAGCGATTGAGGGAAGAAGGGAAATATAAGGTTATTGGTAACAAGGTCATTGGCTGTGGGAACAGTCATTGGTCATAAGTCACTGGTTTATTTTCCATTGACCAAAGACTAATGACTTGTCCTACTGCCTTCAACCCTGTTACTAAAGACCTATATTTTCACAATTTCCACCTCAGTGAAAAGCTGCCGGTGCCCGAATTTGACTTTGTATCTCTTCTTGGATTTGTGCTTCACGCCCGTCACTTTTTTCCCTTTCCCCTGTTTCAGAATTTTCGCCTCGACTTTGGCGCCGGAAACGAGCGGCGTCCCGATTTTCACTTCTTTGTCCGAACCCAAAAACAAAACTTCGGAAAAAATCAGTTTGTCGCCGACTTCTCCTTCAAGCTTTTCAATTTTTATCTTGTCCCCTTTTTTGACGAGATATTGCTTCCCGCCGGTCTTGATCACAGCTAGCATAGAAAATTATTACGAATCAACTTTCATAGATTATACAAACTGTCGAAAAATGTCAATCTTTGCCTTGGCTATTGCAACACCACCTTCACCTCCATCTCTTTCCCATCTCTCAATATTTTCAAATTTACTTTGTCTCCCGGCTTGCGTTTTGAAATGAGCTGCGCGAGGTTCTGGTCCGCGTTCACTTCTTCCCCATCCACATTCAAAACAACGTCCAAAATCCGCAAGCCGGCTTTTTCCGCGGCGCTTCCCGTGATAACAGCCAGTCCCTGTTGCAGACTCGCGGAATATACAATCGCCCCGTGCCCAGCCGCCGGATCGGAAGGTGATGTGCTTTCCTTTGAATTCAAGACGTAGTATACTCCCAGTTTCCCCCGTTCAATCCCGCCCTTTTCGATATATTTCCCGACGATTTCCTGCACAACATCGGCCGGAATCGCAAAAAATTCCATACTTCCCTCTTCTTTTTTCGCGCCCAGGATTCCGACGACATTTCCATTGAAATCAACCGCCGCCCCGCCGGAAAATCCCGCGACGTCCCCGTCCGAAAAATTCGCGTCGACTGAAAGCGCGCCCTGCATTTTTTCCGAAGAAGCCAATTTTCCGACCAAAGAAAAATTTTTGTCGAATTCTTCAAGAATTCCCAGCTTGAACGAATTTCCGGCATCGAATCCGTTCTTCCCGATCGCGACGATCTTTGTTCCCGTCTTGATGTCCTCCTTTGAAACAAATTCCGCGGTCGGAAAATTGGACCCGTCGTCGATTTTGAAAAAAGCGAGATTCGTGTATCCGTCGACAAAAAGCAATTTTCCGCCGAACGCCCTCCCGTCGGAAGAAAATATCCTGTATTCTTTTTCTTTCGAGAAATATCCGCCGTCGAACGAAACAACCAACCCGTCGGCCGTCACAATCACGCCGGAAGAAAACTTTTCTTCTTTGACACTTGCAGCCGGCTTTGTTGGATTTTCCCTTTCCTCAACAATTTCGACGGTCGCGGACACGGGCTTGCCGATGAACTTCGCAATCGACTGGTCTTCGTTCACTGTGATCTGCTCCGTTTTGTTGATGATCAACGTATCCTCGATGCCCTTTTTCACCAAGCTCAAGCGGCCGAACCATTCATCGGCGCGAAGTCTCGGAAAAACATACTTGTCCCAAAAAAGCGCGCTGATGCCGGAGAACAAAAAAATCAAAGCCATAAAAAAAGCGAACCTGAAAATCTTCAGATTCCGCCTTTTCTCTCCGTTTTTCGAAATATAATCAGCCATTTTACACAACCGGATACCATCTCGTGCTCAACAAAATGACAGAGGCCGACCCGAGCAAGAAGATGACATCAAAAACAACCGCGCGAAAAGTCAATTTTTTTTGGAAATACGCGACAACCACGCTCCAGCTTACGTAGTAGATTATAAGAGTGATGACGCTCGTTGTCAAATATCCGAATGGCCAAAAGTTCTGGAGCCAGATTGACTGAGCAACGAAAAGAGAAAGGAACAAACTGTAAAGCAGGCGCCTCGACTTCTCGATTTGGTTGACGGAAAGGGAGACCGCCGACACAAAAAAAGTCACCACCACGAACACGGCCAGCACCACCCAGACCGGAACGGGAATGTTGAGATACCAGCCGAAGGCGGCGGCATACCAGAAGAAAAGCGCGGCGATCGTCGCGACGTTGTACATCGCCATCGCCGTCTCGTCTCTTTCATATTGATTCAATCTCCAACCGGCCAGCACCGTGAGATAAAAAACAACCGAGGAAAAAACCGTGAACATCGCGGCCTGGAATTCGGTGTCAATGAGCGAAAGCAGAAAAACCGAGCCGGGAATCAGAACCGCCGGAAGCACGGCGAATTTCCACTTCGAAACGACAAGTCTCGCGGCAATCAGAACCACGAGCGAAAAAACAATTCCTAGCCACGACGAATATCCTTCAAAAACCGCCGAGGCCCAAAGATTGAGTCCAAACAATATTCCGAGAAAAAAGATGCTGAATCGAAAAAACATAAACTCTACTTTATCACAATTTTCCTGTCCGCAACATCCACCCTCACTTTGCTCCCGTCTTTTATTTTGCCCTCCACGATCCGAAGCGCCAGTTCGTCCAGAATCATTGTTTGTATGGCGCGCTTGAGCGGCCTTGCCCCGAAAACGGGATCATATCCGTCACGGGTGAGCATATCTTTGGCCGCCGTCGAAACTTCCAGCTTGATATGTTTGGCCGCCAGACGAGCGCGCACAAGCCCGAGCTGCAAATCGATTATTTTCTTGATTTCTCCGATTCCGAGCGGATGAAAGATGATGGTTTCGTCGACGCGGTTCAAAAATTCCGGCTTGAATTTTTCACGCAATGCCTGCATCACCCGGTCTTTCATTTCCTCCTCGCGAAGAACGATCTTTTTCCCCACCTCTCCGTCGCGAAATCCGAATTCGCCCATCTTGTGGATAATTTCCGAACCGACGTTCGAGGTCATCACGATCACCGTATTTTTGAAATTCACCGTCCGCCCCTTGGCGTCGGTGAGTCGCCCGTCGTCCAGAATCTGAAGAAGGATGTTGAATACATCATGATGGGCTTTTTCAATTTCGTCAAAGAGGATGAGGCTATACGGCCGGCGGCGCACTTTTTCGGTGAGTTGTCCGCCTTCTTCATACCCGACGTATCCCGGAGGCGAGCCGGTGATTTTTGCGACGCTGTGCTGTTCCATATATTCGCTCATATCCACTCGGATCATCGCGTTTTCATCGTTGAACAAAAATTCGGCCAAAGCTTTGGCGAGCTCCGTCTTTCCCACGCCCGTCGGCCCCAGAAAAATGAATGAGCCGATCGGCCGATTCTCCTCGGCGATTCCGGCCCGTGAGCGACGCAGGGCGTTCGCCACCGCCCGGATGGCCTCGTCCTGACCGACGACGCGCGCCTTGAGCGCCTCTTCCACCTTGGCCAATTTTTCCATTTCCCCCTCCATCATTTTGAAAACCGGGATTCCCGTCCAGCGGGAAACGACCTTGGCGATGTCCTCTTCGGAAATTTCTTCTTTGAGAATCGGATTTTCTTTTTGCAAAACGGCCAGCTTCTTCTGCTCGGCTTTGATTTTTTTCTCAAGTTCCGGAATGCGGCCATATCTGATTTCGGCGACGCGGGCCAATTCCCCCTGCTGTTCCAAAATGTCCGATTCGCTCCGCAGCCGTTCGATTTCGCTTTTGTGCGAACGGATGTTCGTGATGAGTTCTTTTTCGCTTTTCCACTGCAACCGCCAACTGTTCACTTTTTCCTTGATGTCGGCCAGCCTTCTCTCTATTTCTTTTAGGCGCAATTTTGTGCCGTCTTTTTTATCCGCCGCAGCCTTGGCGGAGGCGGATTCTTTCTTGAGGGCCTCTTTTTCAATTTCCAGTTTCCTCTTTCGGTTTTCCAAGTCTTCGATTTCGGCCGGGAGGCTGTCGATCTCCATCCGGAGAGCCGAGGCTGCCTCGTCGATGAGATCGACGGCCTTGTCGGGCAGGTTGCGGTCGGTGATATAGCGGCTTGAAAGTTGAGCCGCCGCGACAATGGCGCCGTCCGTCACGCGCACCCCGTGGTGCACTTCATATTTTTCCTTGATGCCGCGCAAAATGGCAATCGTGTCCTCGATCGACGGCTCGGAAACAAACACCGGTTGAAACCGGCGCTCCAGCGCCGCGTCACGCTCGATGTATCTTTGATATTCTTTGAGAGTCGTCGCACCAACCGCCTTGATTTTTCCTCTCGCCAGCGCCGGCTTGATCATATTCGAAGCGTCCATCGCCCCCTCGATCGCTCCCGCGCCGACCAAAGTGTGAAGCTCATCGATGAACAGAATGTATTTCCCGGCCGACTTTTCGACTTCTTTGATCACCGCCTTGAATCTTTCCTCGAATTCTCCGCGGAATTTCGAGCCGGCCAGAAGCAGTCCGAGATCAAGCATTAGAATTTCCTTTCCTTTGAGGTTTTCCGGAACTTCGCCCGAAACGATTCTTTGCGCCAATCCTTCGACGATGGCCGTTTTTCCCGTTCCCGCTTCGCCGATGAGAACCGGATTGTTTTTGGTGCGCCGCGTGAGAACCTGCATTATGCGCCGGATTTCTTCTTCGCGTCCAACCACCGGATCGAGCTTTTTTCCAGCCGCCTCGCGCGTGAGATTCAATGTGTATTTTTCAAGCGCCTGGAATTTTCCTTCGGGCGTCGGACTGTCCACTCGCTGGCTTCCCCGCACTTCGTTCATTATTTTCAACACTTTCGCCTCGTTGATCCCGGCGGCTTCGAGCGTCTTTTTCGCCCGGCTCGCCACTTTGAGAAGCGCCAAAAAAAGATGCTCCGTACTGATGAATTCGTCGCCCATCGCGGTGGCGCGGTTGAACGACTCCTGAAAAACGCCCGCCATTTCGGAGGAAAGGTAGAATTGCGGCGCGCCGGAAACACGAGGAATCTTTTCGATTTCGGAATATATTTTTTTCTTGAGATCCTCGCGGTTCACACCGAGCTTGTCGACGATCGTCGGAACGATGCTTTCTGATTGGCCGAGCAGGACATAAAGCAAATGCAAAACGTCCACCACGTTCTGTTGGCGGCTTTGCGAAACCTGCTGCGCCCCCTGAAGGGCTTCTTGGGATTTTATCGTGAGTTTATTTAAGTCCATTTTTGTGTATTTTATTGATTAGCACTCGAAGTAGTTGAGTGCTAATTTATTATACTTTCTATATACATTATGTCAAGCCATGAGTTATTACGAAAGAAACAGGACTATTCATTCAATAAAATTAGTAAGAAATATCAAGGAAATAATCGTCTGGCGAAGCCGGACACCACAATTTTTCACTTTTAATTTTACACTTCAAACTTACAACGAAAAGCCCCCTCCGGGAAAGGGAGAGGCTTTTGCGCGCCAGTCAGAATCAGGTTCTGGCAAATTGACTACTTCAACTTCCCCAAAAAATGGCTGGATCCGTCAAACCCGGAAACGGTGAAGATGGAGTTCCCCTCGAGATCAAATTCGTTCACCTGGGGATAGTTCGTGTTTTTGAAAATTTTTTCCAGTTGTTTCCGAACCGGCAGTTTTCTGTCCGCATCGGAAAGAGCGTTTTTTTCGTAGAAGATGAATCTTGTCGCCGGACCTTCGGTCGTTTTCAACACGGCTATATTTTTGATCTGGTCGAAGTTGACGCAGTTATCTTTTTTTGCCAGAAAAAGCTCGAGGCATCTCTTCACGATGTCAACGCCGTTGACCTCCAGTTTTTCGGCAATGAATTTTTTGCCGCAAAAATTGAGAGTTTCTGTCGACACGTCAGTCGGATTGTCTTTTGCTTGCCCCCGCATCAAATCCAATTGTGCGGAAGATGGTGTCTCCGCCGGCATTTGTTGTTTCTCTTTGCTCGACCACGCAAAGAGCGCGACTGCTCCGGCCAGGACCGCGACAATCACGAGCGCCAGCCAGGTGTTGATTTTTTGGTTCACCCCGTTAGACATTTTTTTTGTTAGTTGTTAATCACCCCAAGACATTACGCACATAATTTGTAAATGTCCAACGAGGTTCATGATTTTTTCTTATTCTTTATATCTAATTTCTTATTTATTTGAGCATCCCTCCCCACTCAACCGCCGTAAAGCCTTTGCGCTCCGGCGTTTTGATTTCAAAGCCGGGAGCGTCGATTTTTTCGTCGAGCCCTTTCCAGTCCATCATGACCCGGATAACCGTGTCCGGCCGCGGGTTGATTTTCAGGGGAGCCATCACGTCAATCTTTTTTTGCGGAACAAAAGTGATGAAATAATAGGGCTTGTTTTCGACGAGCAACTTGGGCAGCCAAAATTCCTTGAAGTCACCAATTTCTTTCTGGTTAAGACCCAGTAATACCAGTTTTTCATTCAGCAAACTTTCCAAGCCGTCGCGATCCGCCACAAAACCGAATTTTGATGTTTGATAAATTTCATCGCTGTTTCCCTCCCAAAAAAGATAGGGATACGTTTTTCCATCTGCGATATTTTTGATCCGGCCCAGCGGGTCGGCGATCACATTCCAGCCCGCGCCGTATTCCGGCTCCGTTTTCGTGAAGCCGCCGGTGGGAGAAACCTTCACCGAAATTTCCTGCTCTTTTTCGGGATAAAGATAGATTACCGGCTTGCCGCATCCTCCCGGATCGATGAAGTAGTCCGTGTTTATAAATCTCATTAGCCGTCCAAAAGGATCTTTCCAAAAGAAAACCACGTGCGAACTCACAAATTGATCGTAGGTCATGGCTTTCGTAAACTTCTTTCCTTCCGCTATATCCGGATTGTCTTTCAAATAATTCACATCCTCATCAAAAAAATTTTTCAGATATTTATCATTCTTGTCCTTGAACTCATAAACAGCATCTCCCGTATTTGTTTTTCCGGTTGCGGCAAGATTGGACAAATCAACTTCCCCGTCAACTATGTCGGCATATACGGCGGAACCGCAAGAGGCAGCGCCTTGATAGGTGAAGGGTGATGCGTTCGCTGTGCCATCATTCCAGACAATCTGCGGTATGTCCTTTTCACCCATAAACTCCACCGGAACCGTGTAAACCTTGAAAGTCCCATCCGGTGCTTTTACATAAAAGCCATAGTCCGCATAAGAACCGTAAAAACTGTCTTCACTCTTTTTTGAGGGATTGGTTGTATAGAAATCACCATAGATCGGATCCGTGAAAACTTTTTTCAACAGATCCGCCTTGAAAAGTATCCCGTCATTTCCCTCTCCTGAGGAAGGAAATTCCTCGGCTTTCACAAGCTTGTCGCCTTTGGGAGCAAAATACACTCCTGGAAAATCAAGTGAAACGATCCGAGTTGTCGTATTGGGATAATCCCAAATTTTTTCCGTATCCAAATCAGTGCCGTAAAAATCGAGAATGTTGTTGCTCGAATAGTTCATTAGGAATTCCAGCCGTTTATCATCCTGCATTTCATCTTTTATGAACCTGAAAATTTCCGTTGGACCGGGTCCCTCCGGATCGGAGGCCATGAGAATGACCTTTGCTCCCGCTTTTTTGCCACGCAAAATTTTTCCGGCTTCCCACATTTTATAACTTGGAACCTCCGAATCATCTTTTGTAAGCTTGATATTGGGAATCGGCCGCGGATTCGGGTACCACTCCACTTTGTCGTCCCTATTGTTCTTCGGTTTCCGAGAGATGTCTTGTGATTCAGCGGAAGTCAGTTTGTTTCGCTCCTCTTTTCCCGGATGTTCCCCGAACACTTGATTTTTTTTCTGATAACTCCAAACAGCCAGAATAGCTCCGGTCAACACAAGAACCGCGACGGCAATAACCACGGAAATACTAATCGTTTTGCGGCTTTTGACCGACTTTTGCTTCAGAACCGGCGAATTTTTTTGTTCCATTTTTATTTTATTAGAATTAGTGGATTTTCTTCATTCTATCACAAAAAAAAGATTGCAACAATCAAGTTATCTACAATGCTAATGGAACAAAAAATGCCAGAAGTGAATAATTTCATTCAAAAAAGGCAGGGCGAAGTTTGAATTCCCGTTTTCGGGTTTTCGAAACTTCGCGCACCTGCCCGTTAGTTCACCACCTCCCGGTAGATAGTCATGTCGCCCCAGTAGGCAACCTTGTTGTCTGCTCCGATCCAGAAATTGATGTTATAGAGCCGCGGATCGATTTTGAATGGGGGTCTCACACGGGAAATGCTCCCGCCATTGATCCGGTAGGTGGTGGCACGTCCCTCGTCGTTGACCATCATCACCCCGGGATTGGCGTTCGGACCCTCGACGGTACCAAAATAAGTCGTGAGCCAACCGTTCCTGAGAGGAAAACTCGTTATCCTGGCTGGCGCTGACCAAAAATCCCAAAACTTGATCAGCCGACTGCTCAACTCCTCGTTTCGGACATACACCGATGAGAAGTAGATTCCCCCGGGCACAACGAGATGGTCAACAATGAACTCCATCGGCCGGAGTCGCATTTCTCCTGCGACGTAGTAGGGATAGTCCGGGTCAATCAGGAACATGACACCCCAACCCTCATTCCAATCACTACCAATGAGGAGAACCATCCTATTTTCCAGGAAAATGATTTCGGAAATGAAAATGTTTTCCCCCAGTTTAACCGGATTGATGTTGCCGTCCAGACCAACGACGTCGGCCACCGTAATATAGTCCGAGCCGAAGTGGCGGCACTTCACCGCAACTAGAAAATCATCGGACGTCAAGGAGTTCTGATACTCGCCACCAACCTGGGCCGTCGCCGGAGTGGAGAAAATCAGACAAAACATCGCCAATACTGCCAAGAAAATCCCCGCCATTTTCTTCATTTTCAGGTACTCCTTTTCTATATTTTTTTCGGCCCGGAGGCCGCGATACTCTCATGATGCCCATGGAGAGCCGACATTCCGGCTTTTTGAAGCATCGTATAATTATAATCCTTTTTGGCGGAAAAGTCAAGGGCATCGGTTTTTGAATGTTTCACGCAATCAAAAAAGCCTTATATAAGGCATATTATAATCTTTATACAGGGCGTAAATTTCAATTTCCTGTTATCAGCGGCACAAACGCGAAGCCCGGATATTCGGCTTCTTCAAATTCCTTTTCCGACTTTTTTTCAACCACCCAGATGCTTCCCTTCACCGGAATCACCATTCGCCCGCCGATTTTGAGCTGTTTTTTGAGGTCTTTTGGAATTTCCGTCGCCGCCGCGGAAACCAGAATCCGGTCGAAAGGCGCTTCGTTCACATATCCGCGCGAACCGTCGGCGCAGACGATTTTTGCCCGCCCGCCGGAAATGAAATTGTATTTGCTGATGTTGTTTGTTCCGAAATCGCAAAGTTCTTTGATCCGTTCGATGCCGATCACCTTCCCCTTCTTCCCGGTAATATGCGCGAGAAGCGCCGTCGTCCATCCGGAGCCGGATCCAACATCCAAAATCTTGTCGCCGGGCGTCGGCTGCAATTTTTCAAGCATAAAAGCCACCGTGAGCGGCTGGGAAATGGTCTGTCCCTGCCCGATAGGAAGCGGAATGTTCGCCTGCGACGCGCCCTCAAGCTCTTCCGGCACGAAATCAACGCGCTTCACTTTCGAAAACGCGTCGATGATGCGATCCGTTTTGAGATAACCTTGGTAGATTAAGTCCTTGACTAAGGAATTCATAACAAACAACCAATTTCTATAAATTTCGCGAAGCAAATTTCAATCAATTTCTTGATATTCATAGAAATTAATAGAAATTGGCAGAAATTAGTTGTATTTATTCTCCGATAATCTGCACCACGATCTCCCTTTTCCTCGCTCCGTCGAGTTCCACCAAAAAAACGCTCTGCAATTTTCCGAGCAGCATTTTTCCGTTTTCGACCGGAATGGTTTCGCTCACGCCGACCAGCAAGTTTTTGCAATGGCTGTGCCCGTTCGACCGTCCGTCGGAGCGCACCGTCCTTTTGAGCTCAAACAAGTCGTGCGAATATCTTTCGTCGATCGGAACCAGGCGATAGAGCAATCTCTGAAAATCCTGGATGAGCAAGGGCTCTTTTTCATTGATCGCCACGCCGGCGGTCGTATGCGGCGAAAAAATTTGCACGAGTCCGCTTTTCACGCCGGACTGCGCCAGAATTTCATCGACGTCGTGCGTGATATCGACAAATTCAATCTGGCTGCGAGATTCTTTTTTGATTGTTTGTTTGTGTATTTTCATACAAGTATAATGCGAATCAACGAATGAGTGCCAATCAGCGAATCACGAATATTATATTCGCATTATTCGCAGATTGGTGATTCGTTGATTAGTGTAAAATTCGTAGATTAGCATTACATTAGAAACACTTTCGCCACCGCTTTCGCCACCCCCCTATCCAGCACCTCCGGCACTATTCTATCACTTTTTGGATTTTTCACCAAGCCGGCGATTGCTTCGGCCGCTTTTATCTTCAGTTTGTCCGAAACAACGCGCATTCGCGTGTCAAGCGCCCCGCGAAATATTCCGGGAAAAACAAGGGCGTTGTTGATTTGATTTGGAAAATCAGAGCGCCCCGTCGCCGCCACCGCCGCGCCGCCTTTTTTGGCTTCTTTATAGGATATTTCCGGAATGGGATTGCTCATCGCGAACACGATCGCACCCCTGTTCATCTTGCGGATGTCCGCGGCTTTGAGCAGATTCGGCGCCGAAACGCCGATGAAAACGTCCGCGCCGGAAAGCACTTTTCTCAAATCCTTGATGTATTCGTGATTGCCCGTCACGCAAGCCAATTCTTTTTTCGCGCCCTTCGCGTTTTTCGCGCATCTCAAACAAACCGAGCCTTGGCTGTCAAAAACAACGATTTTCTTCGCGCCGTATTTCGCAATCAGCTTCGTGATGGCCGTCCCCGCCGCCCCCGCGCCGGAAACCACGATTTTCACGTCGCTGATTTTTTTGCGGGCGACTTTCAGAGCGTTCACGAGTCCCGCCAGAACCGCAATCGCCGTTCCGTGCTGGTCGTCGTGAAAAACGGGAATATCCAGATCTTCAACCAGCCGTTTTTCAATTTCAAAGCATCTCGGCGCGGAAATATCTTCCAGATTTATCCCCCCGAAACCCGGAGCGATGTTTTTTATGGTATTTATAATTCGTTCTGTATCTTGCGTATTCAAAACAATCGGCACCGCGTCCACGCCGCCCAATTCCTTGAACAGCGCCGCTTTCCCTTCCATCACCGGAAGCGCCGCCTCCGGACCGAGATTGCCCAAACCCAAAACAGCGCTGCCGTCCGAGACGATTGCCACGCTGTTTCTTTTCCAGGTGAGATCAAAAACCCGTTTTTTGTCCTTCGCGATCGCTTTCGAAAGTTCGGCCACGCCGGGAGTATAAAGAAGCGGTAATGTCCGTTTATTTAGTTTATAACGACTTTTAATTTCTATTTTCCTGTCGGAAAACTTTTTCATTTTAGGACATTGTCATCCCGAGCGAAATTCCGTCTTTCGACGGAATGAAGCCGAGGGATCTATGTGAAATTTTTTTGGCCGGATTCCTCCACTCCGTTTCCTGCCTACCGGCAGGCGCTTTGGTCGGAATGACAAACAAAAATCATGCTATCTGGAGCTTTCTATAAACGCTTCCCGCCGCCACCGCTCCCTCCGCCGCCGCCGTCACGATTTGGCGCATCCCGTTCGATCCGGTCGTCACGTCGCCCGCCGCGTATATTCCCGGCACGTTCGTTCCCTGGTCCGGCCCGACTTTGATGAAGTTTTTTTCGTCCGTTTCGACGCCAAGAGGCCGCAAAAGCTCAATTCCCGGCTCACTTCCGATTTCGATGAAAACACCCTGCACCTCAAGCTCCTCGCTGCCGTTATATTCTTTATCCAAAACCACCTTATCAACCTTGTTTCCATCCTCTCCTCTGATTTCCCTCACATTCGTGTCGAAAATAATCTCGATTTTTTCGCTCGCTGAAATTTTTTCCTGAAAGGCCGGATCGCATTTCAACTTTTCTCCGCGATAGATCAAATATATTTTTTCCGCGTATTCGGCCAGAAGAAGTGCCGCCGCCGCCGCGCTGTTCCCGCCTCCGACGACGCTCACCGTTTTGCCCTTGAAAAAAGCGGCGTCGCACGTCGCGCAATATGAAACACCTTTCCCCTTGAATTCCTTTTCGCCGGGAATATTGAGCGTTTTGTATTCCGTTCCGATCGTGAAAATGACGTTTTTGGCGGAATATTCGCCCGTCGAAGAAAAAATTTTGAATCCGCTACTCTCTTTTTCGATTCTCACAATCGATTCGCTTTTGATCTCAGCCCCCAAATTCTTCGCCTGTTCGACCATTCGGCGCGCCAGTTCAAATCCGGAAATGGAAATCTCTCCCGGCCAGTTTTCAATTTTGTGGATTTCGTTCATTTGTCCGCCCGGCTCCTTGGCAAAAACAAGGTGCTTCATTTTGTACCTTGAGGCGTATATTGACGCCGTGAGCCCCGCCGGCCCGGCGCCGATGATGACGAGATCGTAAATATTATTTTCCATTTTGGTCTTTGGTAACAAGGTCTTTGGCAGCCTGCCTGCCGGCAGGCAGGTGGGACTGGTCATTGGTCATTAGTTATTGGAAAATGAATCCAATGACCTATGACCTACGACCAAACCAACTGCCCACAGCCCTGTTACTAACAGCTATATTTTTTCCAATTCCTCTTTCAATCCCTCCTTGCTTTGCGCTCCGACAAGTTGTTTCACGTCTTTCCCGTCCTTGAAAATGATGAATGTCGGAATCGACATCACGCCGTATTTTTGCGCCGTTTCCCGATTTTCGTCGACGTTCAACTTCCCGATTTTATATTTCTCTTTGAGCTCTTCCGCCAATTCATTGAGAATCGGCCCCATCATCTGGCACGGCCCGCACCATTCGGCCCAAAAATCAACCAGGACCGGTTTGTCCGACTTGAGAACTTCGGATTCAAAATTTTGGTCTGTAAATTTGTATGACATATTTTTTCAACATTGAATGTTTAAGCTTTTTTACGATTAACGAAAACCAACGCTCCTCCAAAAACAACAATGAGCGCACCGACTACAATAGGAGCGTAATCTTTCTTTTTTTCCTTATTTTCCTGATTTGCTTGATTCTCCTGATTTTCCCCGCTCCCCGAGCCTGAAATTTTCCCGGGATCCGGCAATTCCGTCGCGGGAACATTCGCGATTTCTTTCTCGAAATTGTCGATGATCGGCGCATCGCCGATCAGATATTTGTTTTCAAAAACAATTGTCGGCACTCCGCCCCAGTCGGATTTTCCGAAAGATTTGCCAAATTCCATAAAAGTCTTGGCGTTGAACGGATTTTCGGTCACTTCGAGTTTTGTGATGTCATATTTGTCATAAATCCCGTTCGACTGGAAATATTCGTCGACCTTGAAACAATGCGGGCACTGCGAGCCGTAGAAATAGTAGGCTTTCTTCTTGCCGGAGTCCTGGGCGAAAGCGATGAATGGCAGTAGCAGTACGATAAACAAGATTTTTTTCATTGATGATTTTTGGTCCTTGGCAACAAGGTCTTTGGCAGTAGGACTAGTCATTAGCCTTTAGTCTTTGGAAAATAAACCAATGACCCACGACCAAACCAACTACCCACAGCCTTGTTACCAAAAACTAAATTATTCAAAAACTATTTCCCAAATCTCCTCCCCCTCCTCGCATAATCACGAAGCGCCTCCCGCGCTTTTTTTTCGTCAAAATCCGGCCAAAGGACGGGCGAAAAATACATCTGAGCGTTGGCCAGATCCCACATCATGAACCCGGCGCTCATATGCGGTTCGCCTCCGGTGCGGATGAGAAGATCAACCGGCGGCAGGTCGCGCGTCATCAAATGCTCTTTGATCATCTTCGACGTAATACGCCTCACCTTGCCTTTGCATTTCTCAATGAGGCTGTTCGTCGCTTCCACCAGCTCGTCGTCGCCGGAATAAGCGAGCAAAAAATTCAAAAAGAATTTCTGGTATTTCTCCGTCTCGCGCACGCATTTGCGGATGATTTTTTTCACCGCTCCCGGAAACTGCTCCTCCCACTTGCCAATCACCTTCACCTGCACCTCGTTTTTGTGGATATCCTCGTTTTCAAGCAAACGCAAAAAATACCGGCGATATATGTCGAGAAGCGCCTTTTTTTCGCGCCAGGGGCGCTTGCGCAAATTGTCGAGCGACGAACCCCAGAACGTGATATATTTCACGCCCGAATCAAGATTTTCGCGCAAAACTTTTTCAAGATTTTTCGCTCCCGCCTCGTGCCCCTCCCAGGGTTGAAGTCCTCTTTTTTTCGCCCATCGCCGATTGCCGTCGGGAATGATGGCGACGTGTGTGGGAACGCTATTCGATATTTTGGACATAGTGTAATCTTACAGGAAAAGAAAATACAAATCAATGCAACGGCCATTGATTGTTCTGGTCTTTTGTAACAAGGTCTTTGGAAATAGGTTTGGTCATTAGTCACAAGTTATTGGTTTATTTCCCAATGACCAAAAACTATATATCACGGTTCACGATATAATCCGCAATCCCGGCCAGAAAATCCTTCACTTTCCCGTCGAAGCCTGATTTCGCAATGGCCGCCTTTCCATCTTCAACAAACTTCTTGGCCAGATTTTGCGAATAAGCAAGTGAGCCCGTGTCCCTCACAATATCCCTGAAGCGCTTGATTTCCCCGGCGCTTACATCTTTGTTTCCTAATATTTTTTTGACATATTCCCGATCATCCCGATTTCCAAATTCAAGCGCCTTCGCGATCAGAAGAGTCTGTTTGCCCTCGCGGAGGTCGGAACAGACCGGCTTGCCGAGTTTTTTTTCGTTTCCGAACGCTCCCAAAATGTCATCCTGGATTTGAAACGCGATGCCGACCGGAATGGCGTATTCGCTCAAAACGCGCAAAGTTTTTTCGTCCGCGCCGGCCAAAAGCGCTCCCAGATGAAGCGGCCCTTCGACCGTATATTTTGCCGTCTTGTTCCGATGCACTTCGAGGATTTCTTTTTCGGATGCTTTCCCTTTCGCTTCGAGCACGACGTCAAGAATCTCGCCCGAAACGGTGCTCACGACGATTTCCTGCAATCTCAAAAGAGCCTTTTGCTTTTTTTCCGGCGCGAAGCGGGAATTGAAAATGATGTCGTTTCCGAATGCCGCCGCGATGTCTCCAGCCACGATCGCCATCGAGTCGCCGAAATGCTTCGCGTCGGTTTTTCTGTAGAATCTTCGGGCCAGTTTTTCGTATCTTTTGTGGACGGTCTCGACGTTGTGCCGGAAGTCGTCGCGGTCGATGATGTCGTCGTGGATGAGAAGGAAAATATGCGTGAGTTCGATGCTCATCGAAGCCTCGACTATTTTTTCGATTTCGCGGCCTCCACCAGCCAAGTATCCATAAAACATAAAAGCCGCCCGCACCCTTTTCCCGCCGGCGAGCGTCAAATCGCGGATATTTTTCACCGCGCCGCGCGCCGAAAACCCGAATTCGCGCATTTCGCGGAGTTTCCGGGAAAAATACCGCGCCAGCTGCCGATCGACCGTTTTTTTGTATTCAAGAAGCTCCTTTTTCGCATCCATAAGCCACTGATTTTCCCCTCCTTGACAAGGAGGGGATTAGGGGGAGGTCAACTTATCCACATCATAAAATTTATTTCCCGGCTTGACAAGGGGGAGGAAATCAGTCAAAATACCGGCGGGTGTGAAGCTGATTTACAAAAATACAAGGAGGGATTTTATCGAAACTTACACAGTATTCGGCAGACGGCCTGGCTGGGGAAAAACAAAGTTTGTCCTCACTGATGCAAATTTTTCCCAAGCCGTCAAGGCAGCACTCAAATTAGAAAAGAATGGTTACACGGAGATAGGATTTGAACTGAAAGACCATTCTAAGTCTAATCAGGTGTTGCCTATCAGACTGCTAACTTCGAGATGATGAACTCTCACCCACTGCCCACCAAAGCCGCAACCGGCCCCGGTGGGCCTTTTTTATTTTCAGGGCTGTACCGAGTACGGGATTTGAACCCGTGTTACTGGGATGAGAACCCAGCGTCCTGGACCGGACTAGACGAACTCGGCGTAATAATTTCCATTCAATACAGTCAAAAGCCTCACTGAAACAAAAAGTGAGGCCGGCTGGATTGTTTTTCCAAAAAATTTTCAAAGTGTCAGATTTCGAAAAATCCATCCTCCATAGCCTCCCTTTGGTCACCGCTTGGGACATCTTCGGGATGCCCTTTTGTGAGTTTGTATAATTCGTTGAGTTTTGCGACTTCTTTCTCGCCCTCCCTTCGGATTACTCTCAACAAAACTCCGTCCGGCAAAGATCCGTCCAAGTGAGTGATTGTCCCACTCGGATTCTTCAATCGAATCCGTCGGTTGGATCTCTCCCTCTTCGCGTCAAATGCAAGAATATCCCCCATATTCCACCTCCCACGCTTGATGTTTGTTTTATAACAAAAATCAGTCGGCAAGTCAATTTCTCAAAATTTGTCCACAAAAGAAAAGGCCTCATCTTCCTTGATGAGGCCACGGGACACGGATGCGGTTTCGCAATTTTTTTCACCTCCTTTTAGCAAGTAAATTGGGGATAGCTTTTGGCAAGGCGCTGAGCCTCACCGATGACACCCTCAAGGGTTGCGTACCCCTCTTTTACCAAGGGGTTCTCCGCGATGATGAAAAGCATCGCAATCTCCCGAGGAGTCAGCTGCATCTTGATGGCAGCCAACAAATCGCCACCCGCCTTTCCAGGATGAGGAAGACGGTCATAAAAACTTGCGCACATAACGCGCCCTCCTTTTCAAAGTGGATAAAAAAACACAAAACGACCCATCGAATCTCGAATGGATCGTTTGTTAAAGAGCTAACAGTTGTCCCCTATCAGATCAGCTGTTAACTCTTTCAAAAATGTTCAATTTTCTTTCTCTCTTTGTTTTCGCGCGACTTTCACGCTTCTCTATTTTACTCCGCGCGAAAATGCCGAGTCAAGAGAGAGTTATCCACAGATGATTTCATGGAGCATATAGCATGGAACATGGAGCATAAAGAGGAACCGCAAAATAAGCCTTCACTCCACTCTGTGTTCCATGTTCTATGTTCCATGTTATGTGATTTTCCACTCCGCCGTTTGCCGGGGCAGAAGCTTTTCCGCCTGCTCCGGATGGCGCATAATTTCCTCTGAAATGAACTCCATCCGCGCTCCTTGGGAGCCTTTTATCAAGATAACGTCGCCTTCCTGAAGCATATTCTGGATAGGGATCTTTGCCTCAATTGAATCAGTATAGCAGAAAATTTGTTTTTTGTCAAGTCCGGCCTTCTCCGCTTCATCGGCGATGAATTTCGCCTTGTCGCCCACCGCAAACAAAATTTGGCATATTTGAGCCACTTTCCGCCCCACTTCGCGATGCCCGGCTTCCGTCTCGCTGCCCAGCTCGAGCATATTCCCGAGCGCTACCAGCTTCCGACGCGCCTTGATTTTCTCCAAAACCTCGAGCGCCGCCAGAACCGACTGCGGCGCGGCGTTGTAGCTGTCCTCGATGATGATCGTGTTTTTGATTCCGTCAATGATGTTGAGCCGGCCGATCGGCGCCTGGAAATTTTTGACGGCTTCGGCGATTTCAAGAAGATTCATCCCGAAATGGATCCCGGCCGCGGCCGCGGCCAGAACCGAGTATATCTGCGGCCGCCCGACCGAACGCAAAAGCCGAACCGGAACCGTCGCCCCGTCGAAGCTTAATTTGAAACTCACTCCCCGGATCTTGTCGAGGCTCCCGCCATTGAAATCTTCCGCCTTTTCATATCCGAAGAAAATGTCGGAGGCTTGCACGTCCGCCCCGTCCGAAAAACCATAGAACATTTTTTTTGTCTTCACCGCATCCGCCATCGCCCGCACATTCTCATCGTCGAAATTGAGAACCGCCAGGCCTTCTTTGTTGAGATATCTCACAAGGGCGCTTTTTTCTCTCGCAATGTGTTTTTTGTCTTTGAAATATTCAAGGTGACTGATGCCAACCGCCGTCACCACGCCGACTTCGGGTCGGAGAAAATCAACCAGATATTTGATGTCTCCCGGTCGGTCGGCGCCCATTTCCAAAACCAGAATTTCCGGATATTTCTTTTTCGAACCGAAAAATGAAATGAAAAAAGCACTGACCAAAGTGAAAAACCATTTCAAGGCGCTTTTTCCGCCACTCTCAAGTCCAAAGACCGTGAGCGGCAGACCGATTTCGTTGTTGTAGTTTTTCTCGTTTTTGCGGACACGGAATTTCGACGACAAGACGGCAAAGATCGCTTCTTTCGTCGAAGTTTTTCCAACCGAACCCGTCACTCCGACGACACGCGGCCGAAAACGGCGCAGGGCAATTGCGGCGAAATATTTCAATATTTTTTCGAGATATGCTTTTTTGCGGGATTTCATAGTTTGATTGGGCTTTGGTCACTAGTTTATTTCCCAATAACCAAAGACCAATAACCAGTCCCATAGCCAATGACCTTGTTACCAACAACCAAATCAATCCTTCTTTTTCTTTTTATTTTTATCTTTTTTCTCCTCCGGTTGCACCGGCTGTTCTGTCGACGGCTGCTCCTCCGGCTTTTCCGCCTGGTATATCGAAACGTCGTGCGTCGCATTGAAAAGCTCGACATCCTTTTGGGTGTACTCCTCCGTCGGTTCGACACCGAAATAATCTAGCATAAACTTGGCCATTTCGCCAAATGTCGGCGCGGCCGAGGACTCAGCCCATTCCACGTTCTTCGGATTGTCCAGCTTCACCAACATCGCGAAACGCGGATCGAAGGCCGGCGCGAATCCGGCAAACGACCCGATGTGCGCCCCCTCTTCATATCCGGGCCCGTCTTTCCTCGGAACCTGGGCTGTTCCCGTTTTTCCCGCCACGAGATATCCCGGGACGCCTGCTTTTTTGCCGTGTCCGTTTTTGACGACGCTCACCATCATCCGGGCGAGGTCAAGCGAAGCCTCCTTTGAAATAACTCTTCTTTTTGTTTCGGGTTCGGAAACAGCTTCCTTTTCGTCGCCGGAAACCGTCTTCTCGACGACGCGCGGCTTCATCAGCTCTCCGCCGTTCGCAATCGCCGCAAAGGCGGTTGCCAGCTGGATCGGCGTCATTGAAATCCCCTGTCCAAAAGACGCCGTGAACGCGTTGATGCTTTTGAGTTCGGCGAGTCCCGCAATGCTCCCCGGCAATTCCCCAATCGTCTCAATTCCCGTCTTTTCCCCGAATCCGAAATTTTTGACGTATTCAAAGAATCGCAAATTCCCGAGCATTTTTTCAACGAATATCACGCCCGTGTTCAGGGATTTTTCCAAAACCTGCGTCATTGTCTGCACACCGTTCGCCTTTCCGTCGGAATTTTTGATCGTGTATCCGGCTTCGCTCACCGCGCCCGTGTCCGTGTATGTCGTATCCGGAGTCACCACGCGCGCATCAACGCCGGCCGCCATCGTGAACGGTTTGAAGATCGAGCCGCATTCATAAGCGCCGCTCACGGCCGGGTTCGAAAAAACCGACATATCCTCGATCTGCGAAAAATCGTTGGCGTTGAACGTTGGCCACGAAGCCATCGCCAGAACAGCGCCCGTGCGGGGCTCAAGAACGACGATCGTCCCGCTGTCCGCGGCGTATTTCTCGACTGACTTCTTGACTGCCATTTCAGCGCGGTACTGAATGGTATGATCGATCGTGAGATAGAGATCCTCCCCGTTTTGGGCGGGTGAAACTGACCGCTCTCCGATTGAAATCCACCGTCCGCCCGTGTCCCGCTCCTGCTCGAGCGTCCCTTCTTTGCCGGCCAGCTCCTTTTCCCAGAAGGCTTCGAGTCCGTAGCGGCCTTTCGTCCTGTTTCCATCCGAGCCGACGAATCCGACCAACTGCGAAGCAAACGTTCCGCCGGGATAGAAGCGCTCGCTCTCGTCCGAAGTGTATATCCCTTTCAGTTTTTTGGCTCTCAATTCAGCCGCTTTCGGTTCCTCGACTTTATGCTTGAGGACGGCATACCACCCGTCAGGCTGATCGAGCTTTTCCTCCGTTTCCCGCTCGTCAAGCTCCAAAATCGGCGCGATCTGGCGAGCGGTTTCGCGCGGATCCTCCACTTCGCGGGGAACGGCATAGACAAGATTGAGTTCCTTGTTCACGGCCACGGGATAATATCCTTCCGTATCCTTCACGAAGATTTCGCCGCGCCTCGGCACCAGTTCGTCAAAAATCTTGTGCTGGTCGGATGCCATTGTTTGATAATAGTTGTGCGCCAGAACCTGCAAAGTATAAAGGCGGAAAACGACCAGTCCCGCCGCCCCCAGAACAAAAACAACCAGAAAATATATCCGGAAGTTTGATTTTGATGAACCGCTTTTGTGTTTCAATGGTTTCACTGGATGATATTCAAATATAATGCTAATCTACGAATTTTATGCCAATCAACCAATCACGAATCTGCAAACGACGCGATGTGGTATTCGTGATTCGCATTGTAGTTTACTTCATCGCCACGTCTCCCGGTATATTGAGATAACTCACGTCTTTGGGCGCGACCATATTGAGCTCTTTTGTTTTCTCTTCGATTTTGTACATTGATTTGAGCTCGGCCGCCTGGATGCGAAGCGTTTCGTTCGCTTTTTGGACATCTTTCAGCCGGTTTTCAAGCTCCCGGATTTCATACCCCTTCGTCGCCAGATTGTTCACTTCGAAGATATAGAAAATGCCCGACGCGCAAACAAGCGCCGCCAGAATGAAACTCAAAGTCACCCGGCCCATTTTCGGTTTGGTTTTGAGAGCCCCCTTTCTTTCACCGAATCTCGCGGAATTCGAGTTGGTGATTGTGAGATACCTGCTCATCGGTTCTGCGCCCCCTCTTTCTTATTCGAAATATTTTTTTGTTTATTTTGTTTTGGCTTAGTCCTTCAATCTGGTCTTTGGCAACAAGGCTGTGGGCGGTTGGTAGGGATAAAAATGCGATCTATATCTTTTGAGCTACTCGTAGCCTCGCGCTTCTCGCCCTCGGATTGGATTTCAATTCCTCTTCGCCGGCTGTGATCGGTTTTTTGGTGATGATTTTTAATCTTGCCTTGTGGTCGCAAACGCATTTCGGAAACTTCGGCGGACAGACGCAATCCTGCGATTCCCACCGGAAAAATTGTTTCACGATCCGGTCCTCAAGCGAGTGAAAGCTGATCACGGCCAATCTCCCGTTTTTTTCCAGCAAGTTCGCCGCTTTTTCCAAAAATATTTTCAAATTTTCAAGCTCGTTGTTTGTTTCAATCCGCAAAGCCTGGAAAACTTTCGTCGCAAAATGAATTTTTCCATGTTTGCCTGCCTGCCGGCGAGGCAGATATTTTTCCGGAATGGCCCTTGAAATAATCTCGACCAATTCCCCCGTTTCCCTGACTTGTCCTCCGGAGTTTCGGTGAAGGAGGATTTCCCTTGCAATCCTCCCGGCAAATTTTTCCTCTCCGTAATTTCTGAAGATTTCCGCCAATTTCCTTTCGGGATATTCGTTCACGATGTCCGCCGCCGTCAATTTCTGCAAATCCTGCGAGTATCGCATATCCAGCGGCCAGCCCGCATCGCTACGCCAGCCCGCAGCAGATGCAGCACTTCCGGCGGGCGAAGCGTTGCTGGCGGGCCCGTTTTTCAAAAAACTGAATCCTCTTTTCTTGTCTTCGATCTGGTCGGAGCTGAATCCGAGGTCGACGAAAACCGCGTCTGCGGATTCAACCCCCAGCCCCCTTGCAATCTTATCCAAACCTGAAAAATTGTCGTTCACCCCGCTCCAATACCCGACGATTTTTTCCCCTGAAAACACCGGCACGAATGCCGAAAGAGAAATATCTTCGCCATTAGCATTACTTGTTATTGGAGCGGGGCCGCTCGTAACTTTCCTTTTCCCCGATATATAAATCCCTTCCGTCAGCTTTTTTTTGAAATTTTCAACCGCCCGCTTGTCCTGGTCGATTGAAACCAGTTTTCCTCCGGGAATGATTTTTTCGAGAATCGCCGCTGAATGTCCGCCCGCCCCGAGTGTTCCGTCGAAAACCGTCATTCCGGGTTTGAGATTCAGATTTTCAACAACCTCCTTGAGCAAAACTGCTTTGTGTATCATTTTAGTATATACCTAACTTCCCAAGCTGTTCCGCGATTTCATCCGTGTTCTTTTCGGCTTCTTTTTTGTATTTGTTCCAGCCTTCCCCGTCCCATATTTCAAGACGATTATAAAGCCCGGCGACAATCACTTCCTTCTTGAGTCCGGCGTACTCCTTGAGATAGTCCGGGATGAGCACCCGCCCGAGCTTGTCTATGTCGACGTCCACCGCGCCCGCGAGCATCAGCCTCACAAAACTCCGCGTTCCCGACTCCCCCATCGGAAGACTCCCGAGTTTTGAAGACAGGTCCTCCCAGGTCTTCATTGGATACACGAAAAGACATTTGTCCAAGCCCCGCGTGACTACCGCCCGCCCCGAAAACGCCTCCCGAAATTTCGACGGGATGGCGACGCGCTTCTTGGGATCAATGTTGTGCGAGTATTCGCCGATAAACATAATCTTTGCAAAAAATAGAATAGGAGCGAAGAAAATATTTTTGTTTCAATATAGGGATTTTCCCTTGGCGTAATTCAAAAATATCAGAGGGTTCCCCTATTGAAACAAAAATATTTTCGAGCGTCGACTTTTCCACAGTTCAGCCGACTTATCCCCACTTTTATCCACTTTGCAACACTATGAATATATTCTAATCCACTCGCAAACATCAGTCAACACTTTGCTGCAAAAACAAAAATGGCTTATACAAGCCATTCGATGCCAATTGTATGCACAAGTTATCCACTTTTTTCGTGAAATAAAAAACAGAAATACTAATGTTTCGGAATCGCAAATAAATCAATAGTAGAATAGACTTCACGCATTTTTTCTATGTTCCATGCTCCATGTTCCATGTTCCATGGATTTAGTCTTGCGCACTTTTGAAAGCGGTTATATAATGAAAACGTAATATCAAAAACAGAAACAAAATGCAATCGGTTGATGGGGGTTTTTTCTTTGCCAGCCGCTTGCAAAACCAAAGAATGCCAAAAAAGAAAACGAACGAAAAAGACAAGGGACAAGAACTCCAAAAAATCGCCGCCATTCGCGAAATGATTGCCAACGCCGAACGCACGATTGTTTCCGCGCGGGCGATGCTCGCCCAGCTCGAGGGCAAGCCTCTCAAAAAAACAGCGCCGCGGATTTCCGACGAAGCGGAAGGAGAAATCGTGGAAGGAGTTTTTGACGGACAAGTTATGATCGGGACCGACGGAAAACAGTATCCCGTTCCGGCCAACTACGCTTCGAAGTCGAAGTTGGTCGAGGGCGATATGCTGAAACTCACAATCACTCCGGACGGTTCTTTTGTTTATAAGCAGATCGGCCCGATCGAGCGCAAGCGTCTCATCGGGATCGTGAGTCAGGATGATCTTGGAAACTATGTCATCATCGCGGACGGAAAAGCCTACCGCGTTCTTTTGGCGTCCGTCACCTATTTCAAGGCCGAGCCCGGCGACGAAGTGACGCTGGTCGTTCCTCGCGACAGCGAATCGGTCTGGGGCGCGATTGAAAACCTCGTGCGAAAAGGCAATGTTGATTTTGCGGCAAGCGAAACTGGAAATCCAAAAGGAGAACCGGACGAAAAATTGGTCAAAAGCACGCAAGATTATTTCGGCCAGGACGGAAAACTCGAAAGCGGCCTCGTCGACGAATGGACACCGGATGTGGACAAACTAAACAATGAATTGGGAAAATAATCCGGTCATTGGCAACGCCGTCATTTGGATATAAACCAACAACTTATGACCAACGACCAGACCAACCTGCCGGCAGGCAGGCTGCCTACAACCTTGTTGCCAACAACCGGTTTCGTATTTCGCTTAATTCGTATTTATTAAAACAAAAAACTATGTGCTCCAAATTCGTTTCTGACCTGACAAAAAAATATCCCATCATTCCCCAGTTCGCGAAATTCGTCCTGATCGGCTTTATGAACTTTTTCATCGACATCGCCGTCCTGAACCTCGAAATGTTCCTGAGCGGAAAAAGCGAAGGAATATATTATACCGCTTTTAAGGCTTTCTCTTTTCTCTGCGCCGTGATTTTCAGCTACTTCTTCAACAAATATTGGGCATTCCAGGACAAAAAGAAAACCGAGCAGGCCAAGCAGTTTTCCCAGTTTCTCTTTGTGAGCGTCATCGGGATGGCGATCAACGTGACAGCCGCGAGCATTTTCGTGAACAGCATCGCTCCAAGCATCACTTTCATCACCCTTTCCGGAAAATTGTGGGGAAATTTGGGAGCCGTCTGCGGCTCCGCCGCCGGACTCCTCTGGAATTTCGTCGGCTACAAATTCTGGGTTTTCAAGAAATAATAAAAAAGGTTCGACATTGAGGAATTGCCCCGATTTATTCGGGGCAAGGGAAAGGTCGAACCTTGACAAAACATGAAGCGCATCCAGCGCTTTTTTGTTTTGGGAAAATTATATATTTCTTGCCATAGCATAAAAAATAGTACAAATTTATTAAGGCTATTTTGCAAAAAAAGAGAGGTGGAGCTCAATGAGCGCCACCCCGTGGAATCAAGAACTTCTTGAAACGCCGGTCACCCGCCAATTTTCTTGGTAGACAACTATTCTCGGCCGCATTCGACGCGAAGAGGTCGGTATTATCGGCTCCACTCCGGCTGGCGCCAGAGATTCATCGCCTCCCGACTATTCAATACACCTCGCCTCTATCTCGAAGCCGACACGCGGGAGTCGAACCCGCTAAAATTCAGCTACAAGCAGTCGTTTCCTGATTCCGCTTATAATAAAGCAAACTATCAAAAAACTGTCAATAATTTTTGCATTTTGCGTTGTCATTTTTATTTTTGACTTTTGACTTTTGAATTCGTATAATTTTATAGTATGACCGCCACCCTCTATCGAAAATACCGCCCGCAGACTTTTTCCGAGGTTATCGGGCAGCGCCACGTCGTCCAGACGCTCAAAAGCGCGGTGAAATCCGGCCGAATCGGGCAGGCGTATCTTTTCGCCGGCCCGCGCGGAACGGGAAAAACTTCGCTGGCTCGCATATTCGCGAAAACTATCAACTGTGCCGCCAACTTGGAAACCGAATTTCCAAGTGGAAATTCTCCACTTGGAAATTCGGTTTCCAAGTGGAAGAAATCGGGCGAACCGTGCTTGAAGTGTGATTCTTGCAAAACCATCGCGGACAACCGCGCGTTGGACATCATCGAAATTGATGCCGCCTCGAACACGGGCGTGGACAATATCCGCGAACTTCGGGAAACCGTGAATCTTCCTCCCTCGGCGCTCAAGCGAAAAGTATATATCATTGACGAAGTCCATATGCTCTCCGGCGGCGCCTTCAACGCGCTGCTCAAAACTTTGGAAGAGCCGCCTGCCCACGTGATTTTCATTTTGGCCACGACTGAAGTCCACAAAATCCCGGAAACGATCCTTTCTCGCGTCCAGCGGTTTGATTTCACGCGACTCACAATCGAAGAGATCATCAACCGTCTGAAAGAAATCGCCAAACTCGAAAAGGTGTCCGTCGATCGCGAGGCGCTCGAAATCATCGCCGTTCATTCCGAAGGCGGAATGCGAAACGCCGAAAGTCTGCTCGGCCAAATCATCGCCCTCGAAGACAAGCGCATCACGACCAAAGAAGTTGAATTCCTGATTGGCACGGTTTCCGAAAAAGAGCTTTCGGATTTCGTCGAAATGATGGTTTCGGGAAACGTTTCCGGCGCGTTCGGAAAAATCGGCGCATTGCGCGAAGCCGGCATCGATTTCAAAAATTTCGGGAAATCCCTCCTCAACTACCTGCGCCAGATGCTTGTTCTCAAAATCAATCCGGAACTCGGGAAAAAATTGTCATACGAGCTCACGAAAGAAAGGCTTGAAAAAATGAAAAAGCAGCTTGAAGCCGTTGAGACAAGCGATATTTTGAGATTCATAAGCACGCTTCAGGAAAATATCGAGAAATTCAAATCAAGCCCGATTCCCCAGCTTTTTCTCGAAGTGAGCCTCGCAAAAACAATCCGCACCCTGACGAAGGTTCAACCTTCGTCAAATGAAAAGCCCGACTCTGTCGAAACAAAACCGCCCAAAAAAATTGAAAAATCTCCTTCCGAAAACCCTGACGAGGATCTCAATCTCGTTCTTTCCCGCTGGCCGGACATCATCGATGCCCTGAAAGACTACAACCACTCCCTTTCTTCCGTCCTCAAAATGTCCCAGCCGATGCTGATCGAAGGGAAATATCTCATCCTGCGGACGAAGTACTCTTTTTACAACGACAAAATCACCGACGGGCAAAACCGGTTGACAATCGAGGAAGCGATTGATAGGATGACAGGCGTTTCGCTGAAACTGAAAGCTCTCACCGAAAAAGATTTCGAGGATCAATATCCCGATTTCAAAGAGAAAAAAAGCCTGTTGCAGGAAGCTGTAGACATCTTCGGCGGGAAGATAGTGGAAGAGTAAATTCCATATTCCGGGATCGCCCGCCTGCTTTGAAATGCTATATTGGCCAGTTTTGCAATTAACGAATATAGATCATTCGTATTATCGGTAAAAAATATAAAAATCAAAGCATTTCGGGCAGGTCTAATGACAGAACAGCAGCCGGCGCCTGTCCCGCCTAAATCTGGGGTGTAGCCAAGCGGTAAGGCAGCGGCCTTTGAAGCCGCCATTCGTAGGTTCGAATCCTACCGCCCCAGATTTGCGCGGGAAAGCCGTTAATTGGGATTCGAATCCCTGTCCCCGAACAAAATTCGAACTGATTTTGAAAACGGTGAAATTCAAACAAGTGACTTGCGTACTAGAAGAAAGACTGGCAAAATTGCATCAAGGCTTGTCTAAAAAAATATAATTTTTAAGCAACTCACTCATATGTCCAAATGCCCCCACTGCGGCAATCCGGAGGAAAAATGCACTTGCGGAAAAGACTGCAATTGCTCCTGCTGCGGATGCCACTGCGGATCAAAAGAATAAATAAAGATTGCACGCATCAAAAAAAACTGGCCGCCAGCGGCCAGTTTTTTTGTGCCCTCGATAGGAATCGAACCTATATTTCAAGTTCCGGAAACTTGCGTCCTATCCATTGAACGACGAGGGCCATTTATGTTATCAAATGCTCTGATTCATTATCGCCGAACGGTTCATAAAATTCAAGAGTTCATCACAGCTTGAAAATTTTTGAGGCGCGGCCGATTCCGGCTGCGCCCCGTTTTCATTTTCCGGTTCTTTCGCGAACCGCCTGTTCCAGAACTTTCTGGAAGCTGTCGATCTCCGGCGGTGTCATCGTTTTTTCGACGAATGGTCTCATTTTCCCCATCACGGTCGAGACTCCGTGTTTCCGGCCGGCGTTCACCAGAACTTCGAACGCCTTTTCACGAGCCTGTTCAAGGGTCATCTGCGGCGGAATCGCCGCTGCTGCGCTTGTCGGCATAAGTCCCCTCCTTTTTTGAAATGCGTTATTTCCAATTTTTTCTACGCAAATTCCTGTGATATCCGATCGCGAAACGGTGCGCTTCGTTGCGGATGCGATCGACAAGACTATTGTCGCTGATAATTGAGCGAAAAGCAAGCGCTTCTTTGTTATGATAAATATCGATTTTCTTGCGCGTCGGGCCCTTGGCGACACCGACCACTGGAATATTATGACTGTATTCTGCCACGACATTTTCCGCCATATTGAGATGTCCCTTTCCCCCATCGACAAAAATCAAATCCGGGAGCGGCCAATCATTTTGAAACCGCCTGCGCAACATTTCCCGCATCATTCCAACGTCGTCGATTCCGCTGACCGTCATGATTTTGAATTTGCGGTATTGACTTTTGTCCGGTTTGTTCCCCGCGAAAACGACCATTGATCCGGTCGCAAAATCCCCGCCGATGTTCGAAATGTCGTAGGCTTCGATGCGAACTGGAAGTTTCGCTTCCATTCGGGAAGCGAAGCTTCCAGAATCCGAAATCAACGCCACATCCCGAATATGCCTGAGTGCGAAAATTCGATTCCGCGCTTCCGCGGCTTTTTCAAAATCCTGCGCGCGTGAATATTCGCGCATTTGCTTTTCCAGCTCCGTCAACAATTTCTTCTTCTTTCCCTCCAAAATCATCTCAATCCCGTGAATATTTTTGAGATAATCCTTCTTGCTGATCGCGCCAGCGTACGGCCCCGGGCAGCGCCCGATCTGAAAATCAAGACAGCCTTTTTCCGTGCGGGCTTTGATCGAATGAAATGGAAAAATCCGGCGGATGAGCTTCAGCGCGATTTCCATCTGGTGCTTTGACATATACGGGCCATAAACGCTTTTCGCGTGATATTTTCCAAGCTGCGTTTTGAAAACCGTGAGCACCCGTGGAAACTCTTCGCGCGTAATGACAAAATAGCCGAAACTCTTGTCATCCTTTTGTATCACATTGAACCGCGGCTGGTGTTTTTTGATGAGGTTCGCTTCAAGAATGAGCGCCTCGAGCACCGTTTCCGTTTTATGAATTTTGATGTCCACCACTTCCGGCATCATCAATTCGATATTCGGCCTACGAGAAGGCTCAACCTTCGTTTTGACGAAGGTTGAGCCTTCGTCAAACCCGCGAAAATAACTCCCCACCCGATCCCGCAAACTTGTGGCTTTTCCAATATAAATAATTTTCCCTTTCTTATCGCGAAATTCGTACACGCCGGGGGATTTGGGGAGGTTGAAAATTTTGGATTTTAGAGAAGTGATTGACAAAAGCATAGCTTTGATATATAATATGCTATCCTGCAAAGCAGGTATTAAAAAACTAACTGGAGGGAAAGATATGACTTTCAGAAAGTTTTTGTTCTTACTGTCGGTTCTCGCCTGCATCGTCGTGGCGGGGTGTAAAGAAGAACGGACCGAGTATTCCGAGAAAATGACCGAAGAGGCGCAGGTGCTGGACGTCATTTTCTCTCCCGCCCGGCACGGCAGCGATTTGGCACCGACTATCGGTTTTACCAGCAGCGGCGATATATCTTTCGGCGTTACGTCGGTTGACGTACACATCCCCGAAGTCTATGCCGTCGTCTTCAGGTGCGAGCAGCACAAGAAGAAATTCATCATCCAAAATCCCCACAAAAAGGCAAGGGATCTATGGCAGCGCCTGAAGAAAGATCAGGTCGTGACCGTGGAGTATCGGGAAATTTACCAGACAATCTACGAGGACGGCAAACAGCTGAGTAAAAAGTTTGTCGACTACGAATTCATTAACGCGTATTAGGTCATACACTTGCCCACCCCAGCCTCAGACCATCATCCGTCGTGACGGAAGATGGTCTGTTTTTTCAAAAATAATCAATACACTATATTCCAGAAGCGTACGATTCGCGATTTTCAACTGGATCCCGCATCAAGTGCGGGATGACCCCGTCACGGCGGGGTCACTTCCTCAAAATTTCTTTGAGAAATTTTGCTGTATAACTTTCTTTCGCATACTTCGCCACTTCTTCGGGTGGGCCGGTGACGATCACGCGCCCGCCCTGTTCGCCGCCTTCGGGGCCAAGGTCGATGATCCAATCAGCGGTTTTCACGACATCAAGATTGTGCTCGATGACAATGACGGTGTTTCCAGCGTCCACCAGCCGGTGCAAAATGTTCAGCAACTTTTTCACGTCGTCGAAATGCAGGCCGGTCGTCGGCTCGTCGAGAATATACAGCGTGTTTCCGGTCCCCCGCCGGGAGAGTTCCGAACCCAGCTTGATGCGCTGGGCTTCACCACCCGAAAGCGTCGTGGCCGCCTGACCGAGGGTGATATATCCCAATCCGACCTCGTCGAGAACCTTGCAGGCATTGTGTATCCTGGGATAATTTTCGAAAAATTCCGTCGCTTCCGCCACTGGCATTTCCAGAACGTCGGCGATATTTTTTCCTTTGTATTTCACCTGCAATGTTTCGCGATTGTATCGACTCCCGCGGCAAACATCGCACGGCACAAAAACATCCGGCAAAAATTGCATTTCGACTTTCAAAAATCCTTCACCATTGCAATTGTCGCAGCGTCCGCCTTTCACATTGAACGAAAATCTTCCCGGCCCGTATCCCCGCTCCCGCGCGTCTTTGGTCATCGAGAAAAGCTCGCGGATGGGCGTGAAAAATCCGACATATGTCGCCGGGTTCGAGCGCGGCGTGCGCCCGATCGGCGACTGGTCGATATGAATCACTTTGTCCACATACTGCGTCCCGAGAATTTCTTTGTGTCTTCCGGGTCGATCCAAAGTGCGCATAATTTTCGACGCGAGAGACTTGCACAAAATTTCTTCGACCAACGTCGATTTTCCCGATCCGGAAACGCCTGTCACGACCGTGAAAACTTTGAGTGGAAATTCGGCCGTGATATTTTTCAAATTGTGTTCTGACGCGCCTTTCACAGTGAGCCATTTTTTGTTTTTCACCGGCCGGCGGACTCTCGGCACGTCTATTTTCGCGTCCCCCCGCAAATACTTGGCCGTGATCGATTTTTTGTTTTTCATGACATCCTCGATTGTTCCCGCCGCGACGATTTCCCCGCCGCGAACACCCGCTCCGGGGCCGATATCGACCAGCCAGTCCGCGCTCCGGATCGTTTCCTCGTCATGCTCGATGACGACGACCGTATTTCCCAAATCCCGCAATTTGTGCAGCGTTTCGAGGAGTTTCGTATTGTCACGCGCGTGGAGTCCGATCGATGGCTCGTCGAGAATATATAAGACGCCCACCAGTTGTGAGCCGATTTGCGATGCCAGTCGTATTCTTTGCGTCTCGCCACCCGCCAATGTGTTGGCCGAGCGCGCCAAAGTGAGATACCCGAGACCGACATTGTCCAAAAACTTCAGCCGGTTTTTGATTTCCTTGAGGATTCTATCCGCGATGATTTTTTCCCGATCGGTCAATTTCAGGTTTTCAAAAAATTTCATCGTGTCCGTGATGCTTGTCGTTGACACCTGATTGATATCCCGATCCCCCACCGTGAACCACAAAACTTCTTTTTTATATCTTGATCCCTGACATGTCGGACAAACATTCGGCGACATATATTTTTCAATGTCCTCGCGCACCGCTTCGGATTCGGTTTTGAAATAGCGATTGCGCATAAATCCGAGAATGCCATTCCAAACAATGTCAAAGCGCCAAACGGCCCCTGTTTTCATCCGCATCCGGACTTCGATTTCATCCGGATCTTCTTCGCCGCGCATCAGAATCTCTTGTTGCCGCTCGGAGAGATCACGAAACCTCACGTTGTCGGGTATTCGATAGTGGTTCGCGACCGCGCGCAAAATAGCGCCGAGATAGCTGTTTGGCTTGAAGCTCCACGGCATGACCGCGCCTTCGGCAATTGTCCGCGTCTTGTCCGGCACGACGAGCGCCGGATCAATTTCTTTTTTTGTCCCCAACCCTTCGCACGTCGGGCACGCCCCTTGCGGGCTGTTGAATGAAAACAGTCGCGGCTCCACTTCCGGAAAAACAATTTCCTCATGATCGGGGCAAGACAGGTTTTGATTGAAAATATAATAATCGTCGCGAAGCGACACACTGCTTTTTCCTTTTTCACTTTTCCTTTTTACTTTAACTTTCACAAGTCCTTGTGAAAGTCTCAGCGCTTTTTCCACACTTTCAAATATCCGCGACAAATTCTTGTCATCAATTTCCACTTCGTCCACGACAACGTCGATGCTGTGTTTTTTATACCGCGCTAGACTCAAGCCGAGTTTTGCTTTCTCGGCCAAATCGATTCGCTTGCCGTCAACATACGCCTCCGAAAAACCGCGCCGGAACATTTCGGAAAGAAGCGTCGCATAATCCCCTTTTCTCTCCCGGACAACCGGCGAGAGAATCTTAATCGTTTTTAGACTTTTTAGACGTCCGACGTCTAAATCTGTAGACGTCGGACGTCTAAAAACATTCATGTCGATAATCCGATCCACAATCTCGTCGATCGAAAGTTTCCGGATTTCTTTCCCGTCAACCGGGCAGCGCGCCACGCCGATTTTGGCGAAAAGCAAACGCAAATAGTCGTGGATTTCCGTGACCGTCCCGACCGTCGAACGCGGATTCTGGGACGGCGTTTTCTGGCTGATCGAAATCGCCGGACTCAAACCCTCGATCGAATCGACATCCGGTTTTTCCATCTGTCCCAAAAACTGCCGGGCATAGCTCGACAAACTTTCCAAATATCTCCTCTGCCCTTCGGCGAAAATAGTATCAAAAGCCAGCGTCGATTTCCCCGACCCGCTGATTCCCGTGAACACGACAAACTTTCCCCGCGGAAGTTCGAGGTTCACGTTCTTAAGATTATGCTCTCTGGCGCCACGGATAACTATTTTTTCCATAATTTTTCCTAAAGCTCAACTTTAGGATTCTCAAACGCAAAACCGCCCCATTTAAGGGTTTTCCGTATAGTAATACCATTGAGTCAATAAATCAATTTCAATCACCCCATCTGCAATTTTCGCAGCTGGACGATTTCGTCGCGGATGAGGGCGGCGCGTTCGAATTCGAGATTGCGGGCCGCGTTTTTCATTTCCGCTTCCTTTTGTTTGATGTATCCCGCGATATTTTCCATAGATTCCAAATTAACAAATTCCTGCGGCACTTCAGGTTTCAGTTCGAAATCCACAATCGATTCGATTTTCTTTTTGATAGTCTGCGGAGTGATGTGATGAGCGGCGTTGTATTCTGTTTGCAAAGCACGCCGGCGGTTCGTTTCTTCTATCGCTTTTCGCATCGACCCGGTGATATTGTCCGCGTATAAAATCACGCGCCCGCGCACGTTCCGCGCCGCCCGGCCGATTGTTTGGATGAGCGAAGTTTCCGAGCGCAAAAATCCTTCTTTGTCCGCGTCGAGAATGGCGACAAGCGCGACTTCGGGCAAATCCAAGCCCTCGCGAAGCAAGTTCACTCCAACCAGAACATCGAATTTCCCGCGCCGCAAATCTTCAAGAATTTTTATTCGCTCGAGCGCCGCCACGCCCGAATGCAGATATTCGGCTTTGATCTGGCTCTCCCGCAAAAAGTCCGCCAAATCCTCCGCCATTTTTTTTGTGAGAGTTGTGATGAGCACACGCTCTTTATTTTTAACTACCTTAGCAACTTCTGCCATTACGTCCTTCACCTGACCCCCGGCGGGCCTCAGCACCAATTGCGGATCGACCAACCCCGTAGGTCGAATAATTTGCTCGACAATACCCGACTTGGAAACTCGGTTTCCAAGTGTGTGAGATATCTCGTATTTGGCAGGGGTAGCCGATGTAAAAACTACTTGATTAATTTTCTCTTCAAACTCCGGAAACTTGAGCGGCCGGTTGTCAAACGCGCTCGGCAAACGAAACCCGTTTTCGACCAAAGAATGTTTGCGCGCCTGGTCGCCATTGTACATTCCGTTGAGTTGCGGCACGGTCACGTGCGATTCGTCAACAACGATCAGAAAGTCCTTTGGAAAATAATCAATCAGGGTGTAAGGCGGCTCGCCGGCTTTGCGTCCCGTGAGATAGCGCGAATAATTTTCGATTCCGTTGCAATATCCGATTTCCCGCATCATTTCAAGATCCTGTTTCGTTCGGCGCCACAATCTTTCCGCTTCGAGAATTTTGTTGTTTTTCCGAAAATACGTGACGCGTTCATCCAATTCTTTTTCAATTTCCGCGAGCGCGTCCTGCATGACGGGCTCCGGCACGACGAAATGCTTGGCGGGATAGATGAAAACTGTTTCCAGGGTTCCCAACTGCTCACTCGTCAGCAAATCATATTCAGTTATGCTCTTTATTTTTCCTGACAAGAGCCCGATTCTTGTCACAACCTCGCGTGAAGGAGAAACAATTTCAAAATTTTCTCCGGTTACCCTGAATCGCCCCCGCAAAAGCACGTCCGACCGGATGAAATGCATTTCGGTCAGCTCCCGGATAATTTCACTGCGATCAATCTTGTCGCCGACTTTCAATTTCAAGGTTATATCTTCGTAGTATTCGGGCGAACCCAAGCCATATATGCACGAAACCGACGCAACAATGATCGTGTCCCGCCGCGACAGGATGGCGGCCGTCGCCGCATGGCGCAAACGGTCGATCTCGTCGTTGATGTCGGCTTCTTTTTCAATATAGGTGTCCGTCGACGCGATATAGGCTTCCGGCTGGTAGTAGTCATAGTAAGAAACGAAATACTCGACCGCATTTTTCGGGAAAAAAGTTCGGAATTCCTGGGCAAGTTGCGCCGCAAGCGTCTTGTTCGGCGCGATGACCAATGTCGGTTTCTGCACTTCCTCGATCACGTTCGCCATCGTGAAAGTTTTTCCCGAGCCCGTCACGCCGAGCAATGTCTGGAATTTCTGGCCGGATTCAAGACCTTTGACCAATTTTTCTATAGCCACGGGCTGATCCCCGTCGGGTTTGAATTTTGAGGATATTTTGAATTTCATATTCAGCTATTATATACGCCAAAAATCGATATGTCTATACTCATACTAGCATAAACAATAAAATAGTGATATAGTGATAGTATGTTCAAAAGAGGAATTGCCACATTCACTCTCGACTACGGCAAGTGCCCGAAATGGCTGTTTGAGCGGATGGTGAAGCTGGGACGCGAAATGGCACGGGTCATCGTCGCCGAATACGGGCCGGATGAATTCGTGAAACGGGTTGCCGATCCGGTCTGGTTTCAGGCGCTCGGAACAGTGCTCGCTTTTGACTGGAACGCGTCGGGCCTCACGACAATTCTGACCGCCGCTTTGAAAGAAGCGATCCGTGGCGAGGAGCAGGATTTGGGCATATATATCTGCGGCGGGAAAGGCAAAACATCACTCAAGACACCAGAGCAAATCAATTTGCTCGGCGCGCGGGCCATGCTTTCGCAGGAGAAGATAAATTCACTTGAGTATAATTCGCGTATGGCGGCCAAGGTCGATTCTTCGTTGGTGCAGGACGGATTTCAGATTTATCATCACAGCTTTTTCTTTTCGCGAAACGGCGTCTGGGCAGTCGTCCAGCAAGGCATGAATGAGAAAGCCGTGACGGCGCGAAGATATCATTGGTTTTCGGATTATGCAAAAAATCTTGTCCTTGAACCGCACAGCGGGATCATTTCCGACGGAGCCCATACCGGACTCAATATGACCGCGCGGGAAAGCGAGCCAACGCAAAAAATTTCAACGGAACTCGTGCAAGGAAGCTACAATACCTTGATGAAAGATTTCCATCTATTGAACAGGAAGCTAAACTTCCAAAATGGAAGTTTAGCTTCCAAATCGACACCACAAAGTGAGATTTTCAGAATCAGGGACTTTGGTTCCCGAAGGTTGAGCCTTCGTCAAGAACTCGTGCAAATGCATCTGCATGACCGTGACTTCAAAGTCTTGCCCGTCGTCACCGAGGATTTTTCGAAAAGCAGATACTTGCAAAAAATTTTGTACGATATTTCAGAAATAAAACCGAAATCATATGAACAGCTCTTGTCGCTCAAAGGCGTCGGCCCGAAAACAATCCGGGCGCTCGCCCTCACTGCCGAAGTGATTTATGGAGCGAAAGCGTCATATGAGGATCCCGCGCGCTATTCCTTCGCCCACGGCGGAAAAGATTTCGTCCCCTACCCCGTTGACCGTCCGACCTATGACCAGACGATCCAAACGATGCAAGGACTTGTCAAAAAAATGAAACTGGATTACTCTGAAAAAAACAAAATAGAAAGGAGATTGGCTGAAAAATGAACTCTTTGGAAAAAAAGAAAATCGCGGAAAATATTGCAAGGATTCGGGCCGAAAACCGCAAAGCCATTGCGCAAACGATCGCGGCTCGGGTCTTGCGTGAGCTTTCCAAAAGTCCGAATTTGAAATCCGGCATTTCGGGCCGTGAAATCGCCGAAATCCTCCGGCCGATGACTGACGGCTGGCTCGACTACGGCGACAAAAAGGCAAGAGGGCTGGACTTTGAAAATCCTGACGATCTTATCGATGAAGTGGAGCCGTATATTTTCAACGGTCTCAAAAAACTCCGGGAAGGAAAGAAATCTTTTCCGACCGATCCTCCGGCTCCGGCCCGAAAAATCGGCTCCGGGAGCCAGTCCGGTCTTTTTGAAAAAACCGGCTGAAAAATAAAGGGGGAATCCGATGCGAGAGATCTTCATTCTTGCCATTGCCGCAACCGCCGCAGCCCTGCTTTACAACGCGATAACCTGGATTTTTTTCAGGAAAAGGGTCAAGGGAATGGTTTCTTATCTCGATTACCAAATCACCCAAACACTCTCCGGAAAACATCACTACACCACCGTCATATTCGACGACGGACGGAAAATTGTTTTCAACGGCCTTTATTTTGAGCTGATGACGGGAAGGGAGAATCGCATCATATACAATTCCCTCACCCGGAAAATCTATCACATCGTCAATTAGCCGCCGGCGGCATCGTCCCCGGCGGTTTTTCATTGAACAAATACACGAAATACAAAAAAGCCTGTCCCTCACGACTGGCTTTTTTGATGAGTAATTTGGAACTACTCGGACTATTGCTGCGGCTGGTCCTGCGCCGGAGCAACTGGCGCAGTCGGCTCGGCCGGAGCTTCCGTCGGCATTTCCGGAGCGGTTGTCTCTTCCGGAGCCGGAGTCGTTGTTTGTTCGTCGGTCATAACGATAAAAATTAAAAATTAGTTTACAATGGTTTCTCTCCCATATCAAACGCGTCGGCGGTCGGCGCGGCAGAGACAAAACTCGCTTTTTTCATTATCTCCGCATTCACTATATCACGATTGCGGCCGTATTTCAATTTGGAAAGCTCTTTGATGGCCGCGGCCACCTCCGCGTTGCCCGTCGTCGGCGGATAAGTTTTCATATTGAACGGCGGCGCGACTTGGCTCGCGATCAAAAGCTTCATAAAAGCGTTCCTATTGTCGACATTCATCAAATCGTTTGCGTCAAACACGGGCTCGAACTGCTTTTGGACGAATTCCGCGTCCTCCGCGCCGATGCGAAACGAACAAATTGATCCCACGTTCCCGAAAACGGCTTTCGAAATTTCTTCCTTGAGCTGAGCGATGAACTGGTGGGCGATGACGAGATTCAGGCGATATTTTCTCGCTTCGGAAAGAATCTGGGCGATCGAATCGGTCGTGAAATTCTGGAACTCGTCGATATAGAGATAGAAATCTTTCCGTTCGCCCTCCGGCATATCCACCCGCGAGAGCGCGGAAATCAGAATTTTTCCGACGATGATCATCCCGAGAAGATTGGCGTTGATTTCTCCGATTTTCCCTTTCGACAAATTCACCAAAATTATCTGCCGGTTGTCCATCGCCGAGCGGAAATTGATGGTCGATTTTTCCTGGGCGATGATCGGGCGCATCATATCGTTCGAGATGAACTGCGTGAGCTTCGAGGTGATATAAGGCACCATATTCGCAAGCGCCGCTTCCCCGCCCGCCTTCTCGGCCTCCTTTTCCCAGAAATTCTTGACGACCGGATTGGCGCAATGCGAAAGTTTCATCCGGCGAAATTCCTCGTCGGCAAGCACTCGCGGGATTTCCATCAGCGTCGATCCGGATTCGGTGTGCTCCATCACGAGAAGGGCGGCGTTGCGCATATACTGCTCGAACATCGGCCCACCGGTCTGGCGAAGATCATACAGCTTGTCAAAAATGTTGATCATTTCGTTGATGACAAATGTTTTTTGCTCCGGCTTTCTTGCGTCGAATTCAAGCATATTGAGTCCGAACGGTCGCTCCATATCCGCCGGATCGAAATATACGACATCCTCGGCGCGTTCTTTCGGGATGCACTCGATGATGTGGTCGACCAGATCTCCGTGCGGGTCGACGACACAGACACCTTTTCCGTTTTTGATGTCCTGCTTGGCCATTTCTTCCATCATTGTCGATTTTCCGGTTCCGGTCTGTCCGATGATATAGAAATGGCGGCGGCGGTCGTCGTCGCTGTGACGGATGACGGTTTCCACGCCTCGATAATCGTTGAATCCGATTGTGATTCCTTCTTTTGAAATATTCGACGGCGGAGCGGCCGTGCGCGCTTTGAGCCAGGCAATTTTCGGCGTCTCGGTCGAGAAAAGAGGAAAATGAAAGATACTCGCGATTTCTTCGGACGAAAGAATGAAACTTTCCGAATCGGCGAAATTGCGAAAAATGAAGTTGAAGGCGATATTTTTCGGACGCAGTTTGTTTTCCCGGGTCACCTTGAAGCCGTTGAGACCGGGACTGTCATACTGGATAAACGCGTTTTCCAACTCGGCCAAAATGGCTTCCGAACGTTCCTGGGTGAGCGCCGAAGCTACAAGTCGGATGTTGGCTTGGAAGCCGGATTTGTTGGCTTTTCCCTCGATTTTTTTCACGATTTCCTGCTCCTCGGGAGTGAGCTGGACAGTTTCCTTGTCGCTTTTCAGGATATCTTTTTTCTGGTCGTCGTCTTTTTTCACCGCCAATTTATAGAAACCGCGGAAGAACTCACGGAAAAAGTTGTCTTTTTTCACATCCGCAAGGCGCCGTCCCTGTTGCATTTTGTGCGCCACTTCCCGTCCTTTTGTCCGCCAGTCACCGCGCGCCGGTTTCACAAGCAGCTGGATCGCCGCCCCTTCTTTTTTTTCGTCGAATTTTCCGAGAACGTTTGTGATGTTGTTGAGCGGATCCGATTCCAAAAACTGATATGTCTTCACCGGCAAAAAATCTTTTTCTTTGAGCTGCAAGGAAGACGCCGACGTGAAACTTCCCGGAGAAAATACGTTGTAGTCCTTCACCCGCTCGATCGAGGCTTTTGGATAAAAGCTGTGGATCTGACGCTCGACTATCCCGACGAATTTTCGAGGCGCGCCGACAAAAAAAGAAATTTCGTCGCTGTTTGAGGGATTGGCGATCTCAAAAGCGACAACAGCGTCGCCGTAAACGAGCCGATGGAAAAATCCGGCCTTTTCCTTGATATTGCCGAGGCTCGCCAAAAGATGCTCCATCACTGAAATGAGCTCCTTTTCCGATTTGGGCTGCTGCTGCTCACCGCCCTGCGATTCGCGTTTTAGGGGACGGGACACCTTTATGACATCGATGTCCATATTGAGCGACCGCGTGATCTGCCCCCGGAAAGACACGAAACTCTTGAAAATCATCAAGAAAGCCGACGCTAAGCTCACCGCCGCGGCCAAAATGGCAAGAGGATAGAGAATCAGGTTCAGATTGTATGAATCCATTATAATTCCTTTAGGAGTCCTTTTTGAATCAATTGGTTGCGAAGCTCTTCTTCGAGAAGCCGGTCGTGGATCGCGTCAAGCGTATAATTGTCCGCCTCGCCAAGATTTTTTTCCTTGTCCATATGTTGCGCCACCTTGATGGCATGCTCGGGGCCTTTTTGGAGCGCCAGTTCCACCAGTTTGTCGACCTTTCTTTCATATTCAGTGATTTGCGAGATCGTTCCCGCGTCGTCGCTCACGCTCGCCTGCGCCGCCGGTTTTCGCGCCTGGAGCGTCCGCCGTGCCGTTTCCATCTTTTCGGAAATTTTTTCTTCAGGCTTGTCCACTGATGTTTCAACGTCGGCGGGCTTTTCTTTTGCCGATTCGGTTGCGGCATCCCCCGCGTTTTCCGGCGCTGGCGCCTTTTCCTGTTTTTTGGAATTCGCGCTTGCCAAGCCTTCCGCGCCCGCCTCGCGGAATTTTTTTTCGACGTCAATATCTTCTTTTTCGATTGGTTCCTGGTAGTTCATAAAGGTCTTTGGCAACAAGGTCTTTGGCGGTGGGACTGGTCGTAGGTCATTTGTCGTCAGGAAAATCCGAAGACCCACAACTCACGGCCAAACTCACTGCCCAATGCCTTGTTACCCACAGCCTATTTATCCTCGTATTTCGCATCAAACTTCCCCGCGTCGCCCATCATTTCTTCTTTGAATTTTTCGACGATTTTTTTCAGCACTTCGTCATAATCTTTGATTTTCCCCTTCAAAAACTCCTCGATTTTTTCGGGTTCGGCTTTGGCGTCGAGCATTTTTCCGAATTCCTCGCGGTCAGCTTCACTCAAAGATTCCATCGTTTCAAGATATACCCTTTTGAGAATCACTTCTCCCATTTTCACCATCAACTCGTCCTGCTTTTCTTGGGGAAGGGAACCAAGTCCCAACTCATCGATCAAGCTTTTTTGCAAAATTGACGCGCTTTGCATAATTTTTGAAATGAATTTTTATTGTTGATTATCTTTCTCTCAACGCCCGGTTGATTTTTTCCAAATTATCAGGATTATTCCTCAAAGCATCCAAAAACGCTTCCCAGGTGCTTTGCCCGGGCTGGGGCTTGGGCAGCTGGGAAAATATTTTTTTCAAAATTTCGCGGTTCTTGTTGATATCCTCGACGGCATCATTTTGCAAAACATCCTGAGAAACGAGCTGTTCACCGTTCGCAAATTCATTGAACCACTTGCTGGCCGGTTCGCCCCATACGGAAACATTGTTCCCGATCCCCGCTTTCTGGACAACGCTTTCCAAAAGACCTCGCGTGGCAACTCCCTGACGGAGAACAGCTTCCGCTCTCGTGCTTTCGACAAGAGCTTCCTGCGCCTGTCGCAAATCAGCCGCGGTTCCTTTTTGCACGTCGCTGAAATATTGTTCGACTCCTTTCTTCATCGCGATGTTGTCATCATGCGCCTGGAGCCATTCCGGCTTTTTCATTCGCGCGCCTGTTCTTTCCGAGACCGTTGACCCGCGCGGAGCCACCTGCTCCTGCTCCGGAACTGCGGAGGATACATTCTTCGGAACAGCCTCGGGATTGAAAACCGCTTTTCCGGAATATTCTATTTCCGGCTTGCCTGTCGTTGGATCCTTCACAAGTTTCAAAATGTCGCCCGGCTGGACTTTCTTTCTGGCGATTTTGTCGAGTTCTTCATAGCTTACTCCCTGTTTTTCGGCATATCTATCGAGAATACCCTTTGTCGCTCTTCGCGCGTCGCGCACGAATGTTTTGCTTTCGGGATCAAGGCCGTATTTTTCCGGATTGGCCCGGATCAGTTTTTCCGTCGACCTCCAAAGACTGCCGCCTTTTTTGATCGTGTCGGCGCCAAGTTCGGTTGTTTCCGATGCGGGTGGAATTTCCGGAGCAGCCGGCTTTTCTTCCGGAACTTTCGGCGCTTCAGGTTCTGCAATTTCTTTTTTCGGAACACCACTGGAAGAGGGTCCGTCCTGTGCTGATTCCAACTTATTCTCCAGTACAACAGGCGGTTTCACTTCCAGCCCGGGCACAACAGGTTTTTCCCCAAGCACATCCGGAACTTTCGCTCCGACGGCCGGACGCTTCGCCGCCTCTTCAATAAAACTACTCTTCGCCCCGCCGCCCCAAAAACTCATTTTGGAGACATCAATCACTGTTCCGATCACCGGAAATATGGAAGCGAGATAGAAAGCTTTTCGCTTGCCCCCCAAATCCTGCGCCTCCATTCTTGATTTGCTTTCTTTGACGGAAGTTTCAATGTGGGACTTTTCAAGGCTTTTGATTCGACTCTCCCAGTCGGTCTGTTCCAAAAGCTGGTTTATCCTCTGATTGGCCATATATTCCGCTTCGTCCACATCCAAACTTTCCTGCCATTTCTTGATTCCGACATAAGCCGCCCCGGCGCTCAAGGCGCGCGGAACAAGTTTCGCGGCAAACATCCCCGCCGCGACCGCCGTGAGACTGGCGCCGCCCGCCAGACCGATTCCGGCCAGCGATCCCGAATAGAGCAGTTTTTTCTTGAAACTCAAACCTTTCCACCATTCGACCGCTTTTTTGTATCCCGCGATGCATTTGTCCGGAAATTCGCCCTTATTTTTGTTATTTTCTATCTTGACGTCCTCTTTCAGCGATTTCAGCGTCACTGCTTCACCAAGATAGACTTGCTTGAGCAGCGTCCGCGCGAGATCCTTGTTGCCGGCCGGCATATTTTCTTTTTCCGCTTCAATATATTTCCAAAGCGCTTCGTGATAGGCTTCTTCGGCCGCCTGGACTCCCGCGTCTTTCACTTCTTCCACATTGAATCCAAGTGTTCTTTTGAGTTTCGCCCATTTTCCGGACATATCAACATCCAGCCGCGCATAAGCCAGCCTTTTTTCTTCAAGATCATTTTTCAGCCTTTCCAATTTTTCTCCGATCGTTTCCTGCGGCGCCTCAAAATCCGCGCTTCTTGCTTCTGCGGCGCGATCCCTCTTTTCCGCGTCTTCCGCGCTGTATGCCCCCCCCATTTTTGATTCGGATGCGGTTTTTTGAGAATCAGCGTCGCCGGCTTGGCTTTTTTCGCCTTCTTCTTTCGCTTTTTGCGCATCTTCCTGCACCTTGGCTTTCTGTCGCCGGAAAATATTCTCCGCCTGCGCCCAATCCCACTTGCGCATAAATTCCTCCGCCTCAGAACTTCCGGGCGCAATTCCATTTTGTCTGAGCATTTGATCGACAACCGCACCGGTCAAATCATTTTCATTGAGCCCGTATTCTTTGGCTTTTTGTTTCTGTCTTTCGGGATCATTGCTCATCCGATGTTCCCAGATAAAATAGGCCTGTTTTTTGATTTCCTCGATTTCTTCGGGGGTGAACTCCAGCTTTTCCTCGTTTTTATCGCCCTTTTTTTTATCTTTCTTGTCGCTTTTTTCCTTTCTCGGACCCCTTTTTCGCTTTTCTTTGTTTTTCCTCGCCTGCTCCCTCATTTGCTCGTCAAATTTCCCGCCCGGGTGCGGATTGGCATCGTTCTTCTTTCTATTCTCAAAAAAGTCTTGTTCCTCTTCAACAAAATTTTTTTTCTTCTGTTCCCGCCTTGCTTTCTTTTCTTGCTCGGGATTGTTTGGCTTTGGCTCTTCTTCCATAAAATTTTTGTGAGAAACTATTTGAAAAAATTCAAGAAGCAATTCCCGCTTTCTTCAACTTTTCATAAAAATTCTGGACTATTTTCATTTTTTCTCCAGCTATCAGTTCATATTCTGCGGTGAAACTCGGTCCAGTGCTCCGGTCGGGGTGATAATCATTGACTTTTTGACGATAAGCTGATTTCAACTCTTTTTTGTCATTCGTTGTGACACCAAGTATCTTTTGCATCAGTCGCAAAACGGAAAACTGATCTAGACCAATTGCTCCATTTATTATATCGGCATACTCTTTTGCGGATAACCCCATTTGCATCCAAGCCGCTCTCCTGATGTCATCCGGCCTTTCTCTTAGGATTCTTTCTTTATCTTCCTTTTTTCGCTTTTTTATTCTTTCTTCTTCCCTTGCTTTGGCCGCTTCCATTTTTTCGTGTTCCTCCTTTTTCGCCTTTTCCTGATCTTTTTCTCGTTGCTTTTTCATTATTTCCTCCCACATTTTCAGATTCTCTTCCGTTTTTTTTCTATATTCTTCATCTGCCGCAGACGCGCTTTTTTTCTTGCTATCTTCTTTTTTCCCTTGTTCCTGTCTTTGCATGTCTTCATAAGCTTTTTTCTTTTTCGCATATTCATCAGCTTCTTTTTTTTCACGGCCGACTGAGTCAATGATATATTCCGCAAAAGGACGTTCTTTTCCCGACGGGACAAATTTGCGTTCCTGAATCAATTCAAGCGCCAGATCAAAATCAAGTTCGCCGCACTCATCATAATCTCTCCTGATAAACCCTTTCAAAAACTTGAGTCTTTCCACTTGTTCCCTTGTGAGTTTGGTCCCCGCCTCCCTTGCCACATCATCAAATGTTTTTGGAGATCTGGGTTGATACTCACTTGTCGCGGATGATTCCTCCTCGGACAATCCGTACGTTTTTTTCGGCTCTTCCGCTTCCACGGTTTTTCTGTTTTTCAAAAATTCCGCTCCACGTTCGATGACCATATCCCTCAACATTTGAAAAACGCGATTGTCAACAATATCGCCGTGAAAAAGCATTCCTTTTTTTTCTTCCGGATAGCGGCTTTTTGTCACAGCCGGATTTTGAAGTTCTTCCGTTATTTTTTTCACGACATTCGCCAAAATCACATCCTTGTCAACCGCAAGACCTTCCACGATCGCCGACAATTCATCCTCTTGCAAATTTTCCGCTTGAAATTTTCGCCGCAATATTCTTTTCAAATAGTCATTATCGGCAGCAGTGAAATCTTTCCAGAATGCTTCCGCCGCTTCCCGCACCATTTTTTCTTTTTGCGCGTCCGTCGAATTTTCAGGATTTTTTTGAGACTCGTTCGACTCGCCAAAGCCGGCCGACGGAGCCGCGCCTTCTTCGTTTTTATTTTCGTCGTTTCCGTTGTGTTTTTTCAATTCCTCCGCCGTCGGAAAATCTTCCATTCCGCTTTTTTGTCTTGTCCAGTTGTTTTGTTTTTTCTTTGCCATTCAAAACATTGAGAAAAATTATTTTCCCGTTTGCGTACAACCGAATTATACCATAAAAAAACATTTCAGAGGATACCTGTGGATAACTTTTTGTTGTGTGCTATAATACAGTTAGCGGAATAACTTGCAATTCCAAAATGAAAAACAAAAAAAATGCCAAGAGCCTGTTAAAAAAGTCTCTTTCGTCGCGAAATTATCAAATTTCGAGCGAAAATTTTGAAAAACGAGGAGGAATATCGGTGATATTTCGACGAGTTTTGAAAAATTTGCAGCCGAAATTTGAGAATTGCAGCAGAATATGGAGTTTTTTAACAGGCTCCAAGCCAGCAAAAACGCCGGAAAAAGTTTCTTTTTGGGGGAAAGTGAGGGACAAATCCTTTTTTCAGCACAAATTTTTCTTCCTCACGCTCGCCGCCGCTGTTTTTGCGATTGCCGTCCTGACAAGGACATATCATCTCACGTCCCTGCCGCCCGGAATATATCCCGATGAAGCCGTGAATGGAACCGACGCCATCAACGCGAATGAAACGGGAGATTACCGGCTTTTCTATCCAAACAATTACGGCCGCGAGGGCCTGTTTATGAATCTCATCGCTTTGGGATTCAAGGTTTTCGGTGTGAGCGTCATCACCCTCAAAATGTGGTCGGTTTTTTTCGGCGTCCTCACTGTCGCCGGAATGATGCTTTTGGCCCGCGAGCTTTTCGGAACCCACCGGGCGGGACTTATCGCCGGGTTCCTCTATGCCACGTCCTTTTGGGCGATCAACTTCAATCGGATATCCTTCCGCGCCAATATGCTGCCTTTCACGCTCGTTTTCACTTTCTATTTCCTGTTCAAGGGAATACGCGAAAAAAAATTACGCGATTATATTCTCGCCGGGGCGTTTTTCGGCTTCGGAATGCACGGATATATTGCTTTTCGCATCGCTCCCGCCATTTTGGTCGCGCTTTTCATCGCCTTTCTCATTTCGAAAAAGAATTTTTTGCGCGAGCACTGGAAGCCGATCCTTTCTTTCTTTTTTGCGGCGCTTCTCGTCGCCCTTCCGATGCTTCTCACTTTCTATTTGCATCCCGAATATTTCGAAACGCGCTCCGAGTCGGTTTCGGTTTTCTCCCCGAAAGTGAACCAGGGATATCTCGGCAAAGCCCTTTTTGAAAGCGCGACAAAAACTTTCGGGATGTTCAACTTCGCGGGAGACTTGAACTGGCGGCACAATTTCCCCGGAAATCCCGAACTTCAATCATGGACGGGCGTGTTTTTTCTCATCGGAATCGCGATTTTGCTCTGGTATTTTTTCGAACGGCTGTATCGGAGAATGAGGAATGGGAAGCGAAGCGACGACCTCGTCCTTTCCATTCTGCTCCTTTCCTGGCTTTTCGCGATGCTTCTTCCCGGACTGCTCACCTATGAAGGGTTGCCGCATTCGCTTCGCACCATCGGCGCCCTCCCGGCCGCCATTCTCATCGCCGCTTTCGGCGTGGAAATCCTTTTCCGGTTTTTCGACCGGATAAAAAAGCCGGGAGGAACGAAAATCTTGGCCCAGTTTTTTCAGGCTGTCCTGATTGCTCTCGTTCTTTGGTCGGGAGCTGTTGCCGTGAAAACGTACTTTATCGATTGGGCCGGCGCCCCCCAAATTCACGCCGCTTTTTCCAGAAATTTCAAAAATATGGCGCTTTTTCTCAACAATCAACCGGAAAGCGTCAACAAATATGTCATTGCGAACGCCGGTGGGCAGATTATGGATGACGGCCTGCCCGTTTCGGCCGAAGTCGTGAAACTACTCACTCACTATCGCACCCCGGGAATCGAATATTTCCGCCCCGCCAATTTCGACCCGAAAAAAATCAAAGCTCCGGCCAAGATCGTGCTTATGTATTATGACGGGGAAATCATCGCCAACATCAAAGCGACATTTCCGAGCGTCTACGTCCAAAAGCTCGATCCCCAGCCGGGAAACGGAACGGATTATTATGTTATTAATGTGAACTAATTTTGCTACGAAATACTAATCGAATACTAAATATAAAAATACTTCTTGATTTGTAATTTGTATATTCGTACTCGATTAGTATTTGGTAGCCCATTTGTATGCTCGAAAAATACCAGAATTATATCGTCGCCGCGATTCTCGCCGTAATGTTTGCAGTTTCCGTGCTCGTATCATCGGGTGATGCCGCCATTATGGACGAAGTGGCTCATATTCCGGCCGGATACACGTATGTGAAATACGGCGATTTTCGCTTGAATCCGGAGCATCCGCCCATTTTGAAGGATCTGGCCGGAATTCCGCTCCGGCTTTTGAACCTTTCTTTCCCGACGCAAGACGATCTCTGGACAAAAAACGCCAATGATCAATGGATCGCCGGCTGGAAATTTCTCTATATGCCGGAAAACAATACGGAACAAATGCTTTTCTGGTCACGCTTCCCCATCATCCTTCTTTCGCTGCTTCTGGGATTCGTCATTTTCAAATGGGCCAAGGAGCTTTTTGGCGTGAAGGCGGGGCTCTTGGCACTCGCGCTCTTTGCCCTTGATCCAAACATTCTCGGACACAACCATTATGTGACGACCGACCTCGGCATTGCCGCCTTTTCCGTTTTTGCTTTCTATTTTTTCCTGAAGTACCTCAAAAACCCGAACTGGAAAACAATCGTCCTTGCCGGAATTTTTCTCGGACTTGCCCAGCTCGCCAAATTTTCTGCCGTTTTGCTTTTCCCGATTTTCGGCCTCGCCTTGCTCATCCGCATTTTTTTCCGAAATGACAAAATCAAAAAATCTTTTCTCGGTTCGCTCAAATTCAAAAGATTCTGGCTTCAAAAATTCTGGCTTTATGGAACTTCTTTCGCTTTGATTCTGGTCATTTGTTTCGCAATGATTTGGGCTGTCTATGAAGCCAATACTTTCAGAATGCCGACGGAAAAAATCCACCAACTCATTGACACTCAGCTCTATGGCGGATCGAAAAACGTCGCCAGCCCCCCGCTTCACAAAATGGCGGACATTCCCGTCCTTCGCCCGCTCGCCCAATATTTCACGGGATTCTTTATGGTCTTCGGGCGCGTGGCCGGCGGAAACACGACTTATTTCTTCGGCCAGGTGACAAACCAGAGTTTTCGCGAATATTTCCCGATTGTTTTCCTCATCAAGGAGCCGATTTCGACTTTGATTCTGCTTCTAATATCAATCTCTGTAGGTATAACAATGTTTCTTAAGTCTTTCTCCCCTGCCCGAGGGGAGATGCCCCGCCCGTGGCGGGGCGGAGGGGTGGGAGCAAAAAAGATTTGGAAAAACGTCAAAAATTATCTTGATCGGCACATCACGGAAACGACAATGCTGCTTTTCATCGCCCTTTACGCTTATGTGAGCGTCACCGGAAACCTCAACATCGGCTTTCGGCATCTTTTCCCAATCCTGCCTTTTATGTATATTTTGATTGCCAAGGAAATCACAGTGTTGGGAACGCGCCTGGCAAAAAATACCAGAAAATACTATTTCGCGACTGTTGCCGTCCTCCTGCTTTGGCTTGCCGCCGGAACAGCCTTTGCTTATCCATATTACCTCGCCTATTTCAATGAAATGATCGGGGGATCAAAAAACGGCTACAAATACGTAACCGATTCGAACGTGGACTGGGGGCAGGATCTCAAGCGTCTCGAAAAATTCGTCGACGAAAACGGGATTGATAAAATCCGCGTGGACTATTTCGGCGGCGGAGACGTCAAGCACTACTTGGGCGACAAAGCCGTCATCTGGCACGCCGATTCCGGACAAGAGCCCGGCTGGTATGCCATTTCAGCCACCTTTCTCCAAAACTCGCTCTGGTACAAAATCACCGAAGGAAAGCCGGACTACCAGTGGCTGCGGGAACAAGAGCCATATGCGAATATTGGGCATTCGATTTTGATTTATAAGATAAAGTAGCCGACTATAAAAGGTCGTTAGTAACAAGGCTGTGGGCAGTTGGTTTGGTTGTGGGTCACAGGTCATTGGATTTTTTCCAACAACCAAAGACTAATGACCAGTCCCGCAGCTAATGACCTTGTTACCTACGACCTTAATTTGTAATACACCTTATTCTTCACCCTCAAATCCAAATATTCCAAGCTTTTCCTTTTTTCCCCTTCTAATTCTTTGTCAAAAACGGTTTGTATCGTTTTTTTTGTGTCCTCGATTGAAACTGACTGATTCAATTTCAGCGTCCAGCCCTCGTTTCCCTCCTCGACTATCCGAACGCTGATCTCCTGCGAAGAAAGCGCCGGCGTATGATAGTTTCCCTCAATTTGAAACCCGAGTCCGGAAACAAGCATCGCATCCGCGCTTTTTACATAATGCATGAAATCCGGATTGACGGTTGTTTTTTTGATGTCCACCGGCCGGGCGCTGTCGTCAATGACGATGAGAAAGCGGTCTTTGCCCAATTCTTCGTCGGTCGCGTTCGCTCCGGCGTAAACGAAACCATCCTTGTCGACAAGATAGCACACCCCCGAGCTGCACCAGGCCATTTCCGGCTGACGCTCCTTCACTTTCACAAGAATTGCCCGGGGAAATTTTTTCTCAACCGAAGACACCTCCAGCCGGCTGAAACCGTTTTTGAGGCTTTCGCTCATCGCCCGGCGGCTGGCAAGGAAAAAATTGCGCTTGGAAAAGAGATTGAAATATTTTCCGTCGAGCGCCCCGTTCACTTTTCCCGCAATCTCTTCGGATGAAATATCACTGTTGCCCTCGATTCCGACCGACTCGATTTCAAGAAACGGCGAGAAAAAGAGAATATATCCACAAACTCCCAAAAAGCCGAAAAAAAGCACCCAAAAAAGAAAGCGGCTGAAGCGGCCTCTTTTTTCTCGATTGTCCCTTTTCGGCACGCCGGAATACATTCTTGGATTTCGCGCTTTCCAGTTTTTTGGTTTTTCTTTTTTGCGAAACAAAGCCATATGCAGTCAAAGAATGCCAATTCTTGAAAAAATTGGCATTCTTTGGCTGCTATAGATTGCTACACAATGTTCTTTATCACCTTCGCCGCCATCCAGGCCGAAACGAAATGCCGGCCGTATTTTTTGATTCGCACGGTTTCCCTTTTGCCGCCAAAAACAAAATCAAAAGTTTGCCCCTCGGCGTCGGTCTTCAGGTTTTCCGCCCTTGCATCCGCGTCCTCACTGAATCCGTATGTGATCACTTTCGCTTTCGCGTATTTCGCCAAATTTTTCACTCTTTCGTCATCCGCATTCAGAAGCAAGTGCCCTTTTTCCGGGATGCTCCCGATCAGCAGTTTCATTTCCTCAAAAATTTTCTCGAGGCTTGAATTGGCATATGTATAACTACCCTCGATGTTTGTGATAACAGCCGCATTCGGCCGCACCATCTCAAGAAGCGGCTTCATATCCCCCTTTTCTTCCACGCCCAGCTCAAGCACCAATTTTTTGGGAAATTTTCGTCCGAAAAGCGCCCGCATCTTGGCCTGCACGAGAACTTTCAGCCATTTCATCGCCGAAGATTCTCCCGAATCGAGATAGAGTATGGCCAGCGGCAGCCCGATTTCCGTGTTGTACGATTTCGGATTTCCCCGGACATTTTCGTATTCGCCGCTTGCCCGCCGAAGCCTTGGCGAAGGCGGGTACTTCTCACGCAAAAATTTCAGGATATATTCCTTGACGGTCGTCTTGTTCGTCGATCCGGAAACGGCGACAATGAACGGCTTGTGCCGCCAAAGAACGAATTTTGTCAGCTGCTTCAGATATAGCTTAACTATTGCTTTAAAAAAGTTCTTCATTGATATTAAATTCTTCTCAAATTTCTAATTCATAATTGACCTAATTTCTAATCAAATCCCAATTTTTAATGTCCAATGTCTAACTTTTTGGGATTTATTTAGGTCAATTAGAGCAATTAGAAATTATAAATTATTAAAAAATCTCTCCATTCTGTCAAACGCCAGATTGATATCCTCTTCCGACCGCCCGAAGCACATTCGGATGTGATTTTCACCGCTCGGGCCAAATGCCACTCCCGGCACCGTCGCCACCTTGGCCATCTCTAATAATTCTATGGCAAATTCCCAACTTCCGCCAATTTTGAGATATTTTTCTTTTATCCTCGGAAAAACGAAATAGGCGCTGTCGGGCTTTTGATATTCAAAAATATGCCTCAATTTGTCGAGCCGCCGGCAAGTGAGATCCCGCCTTTTTTGGAAATATTCCTTGAATTTGAGAATGTCTTCGCCCGCCATTTCAAGCGCCGCCATCGCGGCATATTGCGAAACAACCGGCGCGCAGGTGACCAGCGCGTCGTGGACGGCCAGGATTTTTTTGGCCAGCTCCTGGTGCGTCGCGAGAAACGCGATCCGCCAGCCGGTCATCGCATAAGCCTTTGAAAAGGAAAAGATGTACACCAGACGATCTCGTATTCCCCTTAATTCCGCGAGAGAGTAAAGTCTTTTTGTGTCTCCCTCCCCTGCCTGAGGGGAGGTGCCCGAAGGGCGGAGGGGTGGGAGCAGCGAACCTTGACTATCGTCATACACAAAATCCTTATACACCTCGTCGCTCAAAATATACAAATTGTGCTTGATGGCAAGCTGCGCCAGAGCGTGCAACTGGTTTCGCGAGAATATTGTTCCTGTCGGATTGTTCGGGTTGCAAAAAAGAAAGGCTTTCGTCCGCGACGTGATCCGGCTCTCGAATTTTTCAATGTCAAACGACCATCCGTTTTCCTCGTCGAGCGGCACAAAGACCGGAACGCCCCGCGCCACTTTGATCGCCGATTGGTATGAAGTGTAAGTCGGATCCGGAATCAGGACTTCGTCGCCCGGTTCGAGGATCGCCAAAAGCGTCGCCGTGATGGCCTCGATCGACCCGGCCGTCGCGATGATTTCATTCTCGAAATCGAAAAATTTGTTTTCCCGCTCGAGATGCTGGGCGATTGTTTCGCGAAACTCCAGTGTGCCAGGCGCGAGCGAATATTTGGCCGTTTTCCCTTTTTCAATCGCTTCGATCGCCGCCCGCTTCACGGCGTCAGGCGTGTCAAAAGACGGCACTCCCTGCGCGAGCGAAACAGCTCCGGGAATCCTCGACGCCCGGAGCTCCATTTCTTTGATTGGAGATAAATTAACTTTGTTTTCGTTCAAATTATTTCTTCTTGATTACACTCATCCCGCCCGGCATCCATTTACGAAGCACTTCCGGAATCACAACCGAACCGTCGGCCTGCTGGAAGTTTTCAAGGATTCCAATCAGCGGACGCAGACTGGAAAGCGCCGTATTGTTGAGCATAAAGACGAATTTCTTCTTTCCGTCAACGCCGGCGTATTTCACATTGAGCCTTCTCGCCTGCCAATCCAAAAAATTGCTCGCTGAACAGGTTTCCGCCCATTTTTTCGTCGCCGGGAGCCAAATTTCGATGTCAAAAAAGCGATATTTTCCCGCGCTCATTTCCCCCGTGCACATCCGGAGAAGCCGGTGCGACAAACCCAATTCTTTGTGCATTTCTTTTGATATCGCCACCATCTCATCCTGCAATTTTACCGACTCCTCAATATCCGCCCGGCACAAAACAACCTGCTCCACCTTCATAAACTCGTGCACACGATAAAATCCTTTCGTGTCGCGGCCGTAGCTTCCAATTTCGCTTCGATAACATTGGCTGAAGCCGCACATTTTGAGCGGCAAATCTTCTTCTTTCACTGTTTCACCGGAATGGTACGCCAAAAGCGAAGGCTCGGCCGTCCCCACCAGAAATTTTTTTTCCTTGCTGGCTGTGCCGTCGGCTTCCTTGTCCGAAGTCGCTACCTGATATATTTCATCGATCGCGCCGTCATATTCAAGCCCCTGGAAATATCCGCTGCCAAAAAGCGCAAAACCCTTGACCAGTGTCGGCGGAATCATCGGTTTGAATCCTTTTTGCGCCATCTTGTCGAGCGCATACATCATCAGTGCCATCACAAGATGCATTCCCTCGTTTTTGAGATAATATCCCCGATAGCCGCCTACTTTCGCGCCGCGCTTCGTGTCGACGATATCCAAATCCTCCGCCAATTGCAGATAGTTTTTAGGTTCGAAATCGAATTTCGGAATTTCGCCCCATTTTTCAATTTCCACATTGTCGTTTTCGTCCCTCCCGGTTGGAGTGTCAGGCGCCACTGGATTTGGAACCTTCACCATCAACTCATCGAATTGCTTTTTGATTTTCTTGTATTGCGACTCTAGTTCCGTCAGTTTTTCTTTTATCTCCTTACCTTTCGCGATAGTTGTTTTTTTGTCCTGCGCTTTTTGTATTTCCTCGTTGAGCTGATTTTTCTGCGCCTGCAAATCGTTTATTTTCTGGATATATTTCACTCTCTGTTCGTCGATTTCAAGCAATTTATCCAAATTCAAATCAATATGCTTATTTTTTGCGGCTTTTTTTATCGCCTTCTGATTTTCCCGAATAAATTTTATATCCAGCATAAAACTTATTGATTATTCCGGTTATATTCACGCCTCATCATATTCAAAATAAAATTCAAATCGCCCATTTTCTTTTGCAACGCGTCTGCCGTTTTTGTGAATTCATCATTGGCCGGTTTTCCGTTTCCGAACAACGCGACGATATTTTCAATTTCGTTTTTCAGTGCTTCGGCCTCTTTTTTCATCTCATCTGACTTTTCACCTTCGGACAAATTTTCCGATTCCGCGCCGGTTTTCACCGGCATTTCGCTCTTGTTCATATTGTTGTTGCGTCAATAACGGATTATTTTCCCCGCATCGGCGGGAAGACCACCGTTTCCCGCACGGATTTGTTCAAAAGAAATGAAAACAGTCTCTCTGAAAAACCAAAGCCGAACGCCGGAGGCATTCCGTGCTCCAAAGCCCCCACGAATTCCTCGTCGAGCATCTGGGCTTCCTTGTCGCCCGCCTCGCGAAGCTTCATTTGCTGTTCAAAGCGCGCGCGCTGGTCGATTGGATCGTTGAGTTCCGCGAATCCGTTTCCGAGCTCCGAGCCGCAAGCCACCACCTGCATCCGCAGGACTTTTTTCGGATTTTTCGGATCGCGCTTTGCGAGCGGCGAAACTTCAATCGGATGCCCGACCAAAAAGCAGGGATTCATCAGTTTCGGCCGGACGGTTTTTTTGTACACAAGGTCGATCATCCGCCCCTTGCCGTATTCCGGCTTGTACTCAATTCCCAGCTCGCCGGCTTTCTTTTTGAGATCCTCAACGGAAACGTCTTTTCCGAGATCGATGCCCGTCGCCTCCTTGAAAAGTTTGAAATAGTCTTTTGTCTCCCATTTCCCGCCCCAATTGATCTTGTTTCCCTCGAATTCCGTTTCCATCCCACCGGAAACTTTTTTCACGATTTCCTGAAAAAGTTTTTTCACCATCTTCATCCCGTCTTTGAGATTCGCATAGGCGCAATAGAATTCAACCATATCGTATTCTTGCAAATGCTCTCGGTCGATGCCTTCGTTCCGGAAAACGCGCCCGATCTCAAAAACCCGCTCATATCCGCCGACCAGCAGGCGCTTGAGCCCGAGTTCGAGAGATATGCGCATAAAAAAATCCCGTCCCAGCGCGTTGTGGTGCGTTTTGAAAGGCTCGGCCTCCGCCCCGCCGGGGATGTTTTCAAGAACCGGAGTTTGGACTTCAAGAAAGCCTTTTTTGGCGAGAAACGTTCGCACCGTCTGCCAGAAAGCATTTTTTTTGCGAAAAAGTTCGCGCGTTTCGGGATTCGTCATCAGGTCAAGATACCGCTTGCGCAAAAGTTCTTCCGCGTCGCGAACACCGAAATATTCCGTCGGGACGGGAGCAAGGCTTTTGGCAAGCATTTTCCAGCCGCTCACCTTGAGCGTTTTTTCATTCGTTTTTGTGAGAAACAGTTTTCCGCTCGCTTCGATGAAATCGCCGATTTCAACGGTATCGGTGAAAAGCTTGAATTTTCCGTCGGGAATGTTCTGCTCGCCCAAAAAAAGCTGGATTTTCCCCGACTCGTCCTCGATGTGCGCAAAAGCCGAACCGCCCATCGGACGAAGCGATTTCACCCGTCCGGCGAGAGTTATTTCCTTTTCCCCGAGCGCGTCAAAACCATCCAGCGCCTTTTTGTTTGCCATCGATCGTTCGGTCTTTTCGGGATACGGCTCAACGCCGACATTTCGCAAGGTTTCAAGTTTTTTGAGTTTTACGTCTTTGATTTCGTCTAACATTTTGGTTGTGAGTAACAAGGCTGTGGGCTGTAGGTTTGGTTATAAGTCATTGGTCATTGGGTTTTCCCAACAACCAAAGACTATTGACCATATATTACTCTTTTCTTGAGAAAAAAACAACCCGCCCGCATCGCTACGCCCGTCTGCAGCGATGCAGCAGCTTCGGGCAGGCGAAGCGTTGCGGGCGGGGCCCGTCATAAACATAATAAAAGTTATATCACTTCACTTCCACAATTTTATACTCTTTCTCCCCGCTCGGGGTCTGGATTTTCACTTTGTCGCCCGCTTTTTTGTTCATCAGCGCTTTCCCGATGGGTGATTCGTTTGAAATTTTCCAGCTCAAAGGATCGGCTTCGTTCGAACCGACAATGTCAAAAGTCTGCTCGTCTCCGTTGAATTTCACAACAACCTTCGATCCCATCTGAACGACATTCGAATCTTTCACGAAACTGGCGATTTCCGACGTGCGAATCTGGTTTTCAAGTTCCATAATCCGCCGCTCGTTGTCGGCTTGCTGGCGCTTGGCTTCGGTGTATTCCGCGTTTTCACTCAAATCACCCTGCTCCTTGGCTTCCTTGATCACGTCGGCGATTTTTTTGCGCATCTCGGTTTTCCGCATCGCGAGTTCTCCCTCGAGCTTCTTGAATCCCTCAGGTGTGAGAAGTTTTGTCATAGGTTTGTTTTTACGGGAATATAACGATTTGAATGATAGTTGAAATGAAAAGGGTTGTCAATAAAAATGCTATTCCCTCTCCTCAAAATACCATTTGTATGTTTCCCGTGTCACCGGAACGGCGGTTGAGTGACCTTCTCCGCCGCCTTCGACAAGAACCGCCATCGCGATTTGGGGATCGTCGAACGGCGCGAATGAAACAAACCAGCCGTGCGTCTTGTTTTCGCTTCCAAACTGAGCCGTTCCCGTTTTTCCGGCCACAGCCGTTTTGAGATCATTGAGTTGCCGAGCTGATCCCTGTTCCGAAGAAATCGTCATTCTCATTCCTTCACGCACGACTCCGAGATTCGACGGAGAAATGAAATTCCGGCTCAAGACTTCCGGCTCGATTTTTTCTTCCGTGCCGTCGTTTTTTTTGATCGAACTCACAATGTGCGGACGATACACCGTCCCGCCGTTCGCGATCGCCGCGGTATAGTTGGCCAGCTGCAAAGGAGTCGACGTCACGAATCCCTGACCGATGGCGCAATGGTAGTCGTCGCCGAGATACCACCGCTCCCCGATTTTTTCCTGCTTCCAAGTCCGGTCGGGCACAAGGCCGCTTGCTTCGCCGGGAATGTCGATTCCCGTCGGCTTGCCAAGTCCGAACAAATCGGCGTATTTTTTCATCCGATCCATCCCGAGTCCGGAAATGTCGCCCCAGCCCCCGCCAATGGAATAGAAATAGACGTCGCAGCTTTCGGCAATGGCCTTGCGGATATCCGTCACACCGTGCGTTTTCCAGTCGGGAAAACTATAGCTCCCAACACTGATTCCGCCCGAGCAAGCGACGGAAGCGTCGGGTGAAACCGTTTTTTCCTGAAGCGCCGCCGCCGCAACTGCCGGCTTAAACGTCGAACCGGGAGGATATTCGCCGGAAACCGCGCGGTTGAACATCGGTTTGTCGGGATCGGAAATGAGCCGGCTATAATCCTCGGATGAAATGCCTTTCGCGAACAAGTTGTTGTCATAGCTCGGCAAATTGACGATCGCCAGAACCTCCCCGTTTTTCGGGTTGATCGCCACGGCCGCCGCCGTTTTCGTTCCGGTTTCTTCGAGCTTTTTTTGCAAAATATCGCGGATTTTTTGCTGGAGATCGGCGTCGATTCCCAGGCGCAGATCGCTGCCGTTTACCGGATTCTCCGTCCCGAGATCTTTTTTGACGTTTCCGTTTGAATCAACTTCCGCCTTCTGCTTGCCGTTTGTGCCACGCAGATATTTTTCATAACTCGCCTCAAGGCCGGTTTTTCCAACATAATCGATCATCAGATAGTCCGGGTGCTTTTGGTATTCCTCCTTGGTGATTTTTCCGGCGTATCCCATAATCGGAGAAAAGCAGCTGCCGTCCTCGTATTTGCGCACAGCCGTCTTGTCCAGCTGAAATCCGGGAAGACCGCTTTTCCGCTCGGAAAAAATGAGAGCTTCTTCATCGCCGATGTTTTCTTTCACAAGCACGGGATTCAAAGAATCGAAATTTTGAGAATTCACCAGGGCTTCCAGGCTTTGGTTGTTGAGATTGAGAACGGCTGCCGCTTCCTCGACACTTTTTTTCCGCGCCGTCGCGTCTTTCGGAAGATCCGAGGGCACAAGAATGGCGTCGAAGCTGGGCGTATTCTGGACCAGCCGCTTTCCGTTGCGGTCGAAAATGATGCCCCGCGGCGCTTTGATCGGCACATATCGGATCCGGTTCTCTTTGGCCAGCTCCGCATAATAGTCTCCTTTTGCGATTTGGAGATAGAAAACCCTCGCCGCCAAAAGAATCAAAACGAAAATGGCCGCGTTTCGAAAGAAGCGGAATCCCCAATCGTCAATCGGCTCGCCGACAGAAATCTCTTTTTTTTCATCTTCCATCCCGAAGCGGGTGACGTCCTCGATTTCCAATCCTCTTTTTTGGGCATTTTTTACGAAATATTTTTTGAAAGACATATTTTGACGAAATTTAACGGTTCTTTCGCGGCGCGAAAACCGGCGAGAAGCGATTTCTCGAATAGCGGGAGAAATGATATATCCCCATTCCCGCCAACGCGGAATAGGCAAGCTTCCAAAAATATCCGGCTTTCAATGTCGGAGAAAAAACAATTGCGGCATCCTTGAAGACATATCCCGCCGCGCCGATCTCCAATTTGAGAAGCGCATCGAAAAAGAAAGTGGAAGCAAGCGCGAGCAGAGCAACGAAAAATATAAAAATATTTCTTTTCGACCGAAGTTCGGCGAACACTTTCAACTTATCCACGAGCCACAAAATCAAAACAAGCGCCAATGTTCCCGTCCCGACCGGCCAGGATGAACCGGCATCCAGGAGAAAACCGGCAAAAACGACCCAGCCGACGGATTTTTTGAATCCGAAAATCAACCCGAGGCTCGCCGCCAGCGCCGCAAAAAGATTCGGAATTCTTCCGTCGCGAAAAAACACGCCCAAAACGGAATATTGAAGGAAAAAAACAACCAGAATGAAAATGAAAAGATAAAATTTTCTCATTTGGAGTTTTTTATGACAAAGACGATTCTCAAGGATGAGAAATCAACCGAAGAAAAAACCGTCGCCCGCTGAAAAAGTTTGTCCTCCGATTGGCCGACCTGCCCGATTTTTCCCACGAAAAGCCCCCGCGGCACACCGCCCCCCAGCCCGGAGGCAATCACCGTGTCACCTTCTTTCACGACTTCGGTTTGCCCGATCATATCCATCGTTATCCCGAGGCCGTATGTCCCTTTCATGATTCCTTTCGCTCCGGATTCAAGAATTTCGCCGTTCACGGCGCTTTCCTTGTCGATGATGAGATTCACTTTTGAAGTGTCGGCATACACCTCGCCCGTTTTCCCGACGAGCACGCCGTTCGAAACAATCACGGCCATTCCCTCTTTGATTCCGTCGTTGCTTCCTTTGTCGATGAAAATCACGCTTCCCGAACCGAGCGCGTCCTGCCCGATCACGAAACCGGATTCAAGGTCATATTCTTTTCTCGGAACAAGATCCAGCTCCTTGCGCAGAAGCTCGTTTTCTTTTTCCGTGTCTTTGAGTTTCGCGATTTGGGCTTCAAGGCTTTGATTTTCTTTCAGCAGATTTTCATTTTCGGTTTTGAGATCCCCGATCGACCCGAGAAATTCAAAAGCGCCGCGCATCCCTCCGGAAAAAATGCGAAAAGTCTTGAGGAACGGGTTCGTGATTTTGAGAATCATTCCTTTCACCGGATTGTCCGCTCCGCGCGTCGCGACAAAAATGACGGCAATCAGAAGCAAAACTGTCAGGATAAATTTTGCGTTTTTGGAGAAGAAGTTCATTTCGCAAAACTAGAAAGTGATTTTGTCGTACTGCGTTTCCGTCAAAACATCTTTGAGTTCGTCGAGATGCTCGAGAATGATTCCCGTTCCGCGCGCCACCGCCGTCAAAGGGTCATCCATCACCCGCACCGGCATATCGGTCTGCTCGGAGATCAGTTTGTCGATTCCCCGAATAAGACTCCCGCCGCCGGCGAGCATAATCCCCCGCTGCATAATGTCGGAAAGCAGTTCAGGCGGCGTCTCTTCGATCGCCGATTTGACGTTGTTCACGATGATTTTCACGGAACGGAAAATCGCCTCGCGAATCTGCGCGTCGTTCACGACGACCTCCTTGGGAAGCCCCGTCACAAGGTCGCGCCCCCGCATCGGCATTTCAAGAATTTCGTCGAGTTCATAAGCGCTTCCGATGGCGATTTTGATGTCCTCGGCCGTCTTTTCCCCGAGCAAAAGGTTGAATTCGTCGCGGGCGTATCGAATGATATCTTCGTTCATTTCGTCTCCCGCGATGCGAAGGCTCCGGCACACGACCACGCCGCCGAGGGATATGACGGCGATTTCCGTCGTGCCGCCGCCGATGTCAACGACCATATTTCCCGACGCTTCCTGCACCGGAATCCGCGCCCCGATGGCGGCCGCCATCGGCTCGTCGACGAGATATGCCCGCCGCGCCCCCGCGCTCACCGCCGCGTCGACCACCGCCCGCTTTTCCACTTCCGTCACGCCCGACGGAATCCCGATCACGACCTGAGGTCTCGGCCGGAACGCGAAAGTTTCTTTGTGGACTTTCTCGATGAAGTAGCGCAGCATCTGTTCCGTCACTTCGAAGTCGCTCACGACGCCGTCGACCAGCGGCCGCGTCGCGACGATGTGCGAGGGGGTCTTCCCGACCATTTTCTTGGCCTCCGCCCCGATGGCCAAGACTTGCCCCGTCTTCTGGTTCACCGCGACCACCGACGGCTCGTTTATGGCAATTCCCTTTCCGCGGACATAGACAAGAGTGTTGGCCGTCCCGAGGTCAATCCCGATGTCTTTTGAAAATTTCCCGAAAATTTTTGAAAGCATTGATTCATATAACACATATCACATAACATGAAACACATATTATGGGACACGGACTGCAAAATCAAAACCAAAAAAACATTTCAGCTATATGCTAAATTCAGATTATTTTTATCTTTATTTTTGCCCTATCTATCTAATACTACAAAATAAAAAAACGCCTGTCAAAAGGCGATTTTCCATTTTCGCTCCCTCAAAAAATATTTTTCAGTTTTTGGATGATGTCGAACTTCATCAGATCGCGCGCCGTGACAAAGAGCATTAAGGTGATCAAAAGAGCGAAACCCAAATTGTGCGCCCGCTGTTCGAATTTTTTCGAAACGGGCGAGCCTTTGAGCTTTTCAACCAGTATAAAGAGAATCCGCCCGCCGTCAAGCGCGGGAATCGGGAGAATGTTGATGATCGCGAGGTTCACCGAAAGCATTGCCGCGAAGCGGACGAGATATCCGAACCCGAGCTGGGCCACCTGCCCGGTCATCACCGCGATTCCGACCGGCCCCGAAACATCCAATCCCGCCGGCTGGCCGGCAATCAAGCGCCAAATGAGCTCGAACAAAAATACGACAAACGTGACAGTGAGGCTGAAAGTATATTGGATTCCCAGCCAAATCGCTTTGTGCCACGGATAACTGGCCTCGACCGTTTTGGCAAGCGCGATTCCAAGCGGTCCCTCGCCTTCGGGAAATTCGGCTCTCGGCGTTCCCGAAAGTTGCAGATCTTCTTTTCCCCGTTTGATTGCAAGGACTACCTCTTTTCCTTTGTTTTCATTTGCGAAATTTTGCACGGCTTCAACCGATGAAAATTTCAACGTGCCACCTTTCGGATCAATCACTCCCAAAATCTCGTCTCCCATCCGCATCCCCATCGCTTCGGCCGGAGTCCCTTTCCCGACCTCCACAACCTGGATTTTTTCGCCCTTTATTTTCGCGCCCGCCGCTTCTTCCGCCGCCTGCGGCACGCCCAGCCAGAAACCGAACGAAAAAAGAATGATGGCCAGCAAAAAGTTCATCGCCACGCCCGCCGCAAGAATCCGGATGCGCGCGAAAGGCGATTTCGACGCAAAACTGCCAGGCTTGTCTTTTTCGTCTCCGTCTTCACCCGTGATTTTCACAAACCCGCCGAGCGGAATCCAGTTGACGGAATATACGGTTTTTTCTTCTCCAACCTTTCTTGCTTCCCGGATTTCTTCAATTTCCCCGCCCGCATCGCTACGCAAACTAGCATTTGCTAGCGAAGCGTTGCGGGCAGGACGATTTCCCCAAATAAATTTCCTTTCGCCTTTTTTGTTGCGATAAAATCCAAAAATCCTCGGCGGAAATCCAAATCCGAACTCTTCCACCCGGACGCCGTTTCTCCGCGCAATCAAAAAATGTCCAAGTTCGTGGACAAAGACGAGGAGACCGAGAATTAGGATGAATATGACAATTGTAATCATAAAATATACTTGTTTAAGATAGTACAAGTAATTTCCATTTTATTTCGCGAGCGCCTGCCGGCAGGCAGGTGGGACTGGCCATTGGTTGTTGGTTATTGGGAAATAAACTAATGACCAATGACTTACGACCAGACCAACTGCCCACAGCCTTGTTACCAAAGACTACAAAACTATATCTCCATAATCTCCTTTTCTTTCTTCTCTCTCACTTCCTCGACTTTTCCGTTATAATCATCAACCAACTTTTGCAGCTGATCTTTTCCCTTGAATTTCGCGTCTTCGCCGAGTTTCCCTCCTTTCACGAGATCCTGAACTTCACCCCAAGTGGTTTCCCGCGCCTGCCTGATTGATACGCGCGCTTCCTCCGAATATTTTCCCAAAACTTTCACCAAATCCGCTCTTCGTTCCTCGTTGAGCGGCGGAATGGCGATCCGCACCACATTCCCGTCGTTGACCGGGTTGAGGCCAAGCTGGGCCTCTTTCACGGCTTTTTCAATGTCGACGAGATTATCCTTGTTCCACGGCGTGATGACAATGAGCCGCGGTTCGGGAACGGTGATGCTCGCCGTTTGCTTGAGCGGGCTTTTCGCTCCGAAATAATCGACAGGCAAATTTTCCACCATCGCCGGATTCGCCCGCCCGGTCCGCAATTTTCCAATTTCTTCCCTCAATTTCTCAATCGCCTTTTCCATCTGAGGCTTTGTTTTGGAAATGATTTGATCGAGCATAAATATGAATTTAATTGATGATTGAAGCGGAAATTGGAGTTTTGAAAATATCGCGTTAGCCGGCAAGTCCTCTTGCCGGCCAGCCTATTTGAGAAACTCCAATTTCCGCTTCAATTGATAAATTTACCTTTTGTTCAAACCCACAAAAATCTGGGAGGGATTTCCGGGATTGTATTTCACGATTTCAAGTGTTTTGCTTGAGTTGAATTGCACCGGCATCCAGTTCACCCCGCCGTCATTGGACTTGTAGAATGCCTGGGCGACGGAACAGGCGATTTCATCAGAATTTTGCGGGTTGATTGCAATGGAACGAATGTTGAGTTCGTCCGGTTTGTTGAGAGTTTTCACCAAATCCCAGCTGTCGCCCCCGTTTTTGCTTCGCAAAAGGCCTTCCGATGTCCCGACATAGACCCAGTTTCCGCGCAAAGGATCGGCTTCAATCGACACAGCCCCGTCCAATTCGTTTCGCGAAGAAAGCATTCCCTCCTCCTGTTTCCGGAAGAGCGCCTGAAAACTTTTCCCCTTGTCGGACGTTTTCAGTACTCCCTTTTGATATACAAGAAAATAGGCTATGTTCGCGTCGGCGCTGTCAAAAACGATTTTGAAAACGGCTCCGTTGTTTTCGGTCCAGTGCGCGCTTCTCCACGTCTCGCCGCCGTCTTCGGAAAGAATGATTTGCCCCTTGTCCGTTCCGGCAAAAATGTTTGACGGGTTCCGGGGACTCACCGCAAGGGAAAGAATCATCGATCCGTTCGTCGGCTCGGTGTATACGTCTTTCCAGGTTCCGCCGCCGTCAAAAGATTTCACGATTTTTCCGCGGCCTCCGATAACCGCCGCGACGAAAACGGTGTCAGGAACGGCGGGATCGACCGCGACGGCGTATACTTTTGCCGGCGTCGTGAGAGATACTTTCAGTTGCTTCCAAAAATCCCCTCCGTTTTCAGACTTGAATATGCCGCTCGCCTTCGTGCCGATATAGAGGATGTTCCCGTTTTGCGGATTGAAAGCCGCGCTCAAAACATCCACCGCCCCAATCGTCCGGTTGTTCTCCGCCGCGTTCTTCGGTGAAAAAGTTTTCCCGCCGTCGTCCGAGCGGAAGATGCCTCCGTCGCTTCCTCCACCCGTGAGCGAACAGGCGGAAAGCAGCATCATTGCCGGCAACAACAGCAAGATTTTAATTTTTTGTTTCATATGGTGAATTATAGCATATGTCTTTGGTTATTAGTAACAAGGCTGTGGGCAGCCTGCCTGCCGGCAGGCAGGTTGGTTTGGTCGTGAGTCATTGGTCATTGGATTTCTTCCAACAACCCAAAGACAAATGACCAGTCCCACAACCAATGACCTTGTTACCAATGACCGGATTCTATTATCCACTGCCCATTTCAAGCATCAACCTCTCCCCCGCCGCCCGCGGATTGACATTTGTCTGCTCGATTTTGTTGATGGCGCCTCTCAAATTCTCAAGAATACCAACGACTTTTTTGATCTTTCTTTGGTCATCACCGACAACTTTCCGCAAGCTCGCGGCGGTCACCGCCTCCCAATCCGCCAAAATTCCCAAAAATTCACGCCTGTCCTTTGATATTTTTTCAATATAGCCAAACCTTTCAAAAATATCTTCTCTGAATATTTTTTTCATTTTTTCACGATTTTCCTCTTTCCAGTCCGGCAGCTCCGTCTCGGGAAACCGCAAAACGGCGCAGCGCGAAACAATCGTCGGCAAAACCGATTCGACACCGCTTGCCAAGAGAATGAAGCAGGCGTTTGCCGCCGGCTCTTCAAGGGCTTTGAGCAGGGCATTCGCGCTTTCGCTGTTCAGTTTTTCCGCACATTTCACGATGCAAAATTTGTTTTCCAGCTCGTAGGGAAAATATTTCAGCCGCTCCATCGCATCGCGAACTTGTTCGATGGCAATCATCTTCTCTCGAATCCGCCCTTTTTTGTCCTCGACCGTTTCCGGCTCTATGGCAGTCACGTCCGGATGGATTTTTTCTCTCATTCTTCGCAAAAACTCCGCGTCATTTTCTTTTTCGGCCAGTTTTGATACAAAAAATTCCGCGGCTTCGACTTTTTGTCTGTCATCCGCGCCAAAAAACAAAAACGAATTCGGCCGTTTTTTTGATTGCGCCAGCCGTTCAAGATAGGTTTTGATTTCAAAATTCATAAATTTCCCGGATTGCCCTCTCGAAATTCTCCCTGAATTTTTCCCTTGAAAATTTTTCCGCTCTCTGCCGGATTTTTTGCGAATCGTATTTTTTTTCATTTTCCGCGAACCGGCGAATCGCGTCAGCCATCACTTCGACCGTCGACTCTTTGAAAAACTCGCCCGTCTCCCCCTCGATCACTGTCTCCGTCGCCCCTCCGCGTCGAAGCGCGATCACCGGCTTTCCGAAAGACATCGCCTCAACCGGCGTGATCCCAAAGTCGTCTTCTCCGGGAAACAGGAATGCCCGGCAACCGGCGTAATATTTTTTTATCTTCTCGTCGGATTGCCAACCCGCGAATTTCGTGCCCGCGCCCGCGATTGATTTCAGGTGCTTCACATATTTCGGCGACCCTTCGCCGACCACCAAAAGCGGCAAATCAAGCTTGTTCATCGCCTCAATCGCCACCTCCACTTTTTTGTACGGCGAAAGCCGGGAAACAATCAGGAAATAATCACCGGACTTCCCACTTGGAAACGAAGTTTCCAAGTCTGTGTCCACCGGCGGATAAACGACCGCGCTTTCCTGGCCGTAATATTTTTTGATGCGCGCTTGCGTATAGCGCGAATTTGCGATGAAAAAATCAACCCGGTCGGCCGCCACCTTGTCCCACATCCGGACATAATTGAGAATCAACCGCGCGAATATTCGCCGCTTCGAACCCAGTCCCTGCTCATTGAGATATTTTTCATTCCAATCCCAGGCATAGCGCATCGGGCTGTGGCAATAGCAAACGTGGATCGTTTTCGGCTTCACGATGATGCCCTTGGCAAACGCGCTTGAGGACGAAATCACCAGATCGAAATCCCGCAGGTTGAAAGTTTCCGGCGCCGTTGGCATAAAAGGAAGCATATATTTGTGCCGCCTCTTGAACCACCGCGGAAACTTCTGCAAAAACGACGGCCGAATGTCGGCTCCGGCGAATTTTCCCCGCATTTTCGCCGGGTCATAAAGCAAAGTGTATATCGGCGCCTCCGGAAACATCTTGTGCAATTCCAAAAGCACCCTCTCCGCCCCGCCGTACTGGTTGAGAAAATCGTGGACGAGGGCGACCTTGAGATTTTTTAAGTCATTTGCATTCATTCGTTTTTGTCATTCATAACCATCAGCACTTGAGCCATCTCCTCCGCACACTTCTCCCAGCTGAATCTTTTTACATTCTCCCGTCCCTTTTCTATTATATCATTTTTGCGGGATTCGTCCGCAACAAGTTTGTGCGCCGCTTCGGCAATTGCGCTCGGATCCCTTGGATCAACCAGAATTGCGCCGCCACCGGCAACCTCCGGCATCGAGGAAATGTTCGATGTCACCACCGGCGTTCCGGCCGCTTGCGCTTCAAGGATGGGAAGTCCAAAGCCTTCATAGAATGTGGGGAACAGAAACACATCTGCGTTCTTCATCAGTGTCCATTTTTCTTCGTCGCTAACATAACCAGGAAGCACGATGTCATCCTTATACTTACTACTTTCTACTTTATACTTTATACTTTCTCCCCCGTAGCCGAATTTTCCCGCCAGCACCAGCTTGTGCGGCAAATTGCGCTTTTCTTTCAATATCTCAAAAGCGTCGATAATCCCGATTATATTCTTTCTTTCTTCAAGTCTCCCGACAAAAAGCAAAAATTTCGACAAAGCTTGGCTTTGAGGAATTCCAAGAGCTGAGCTCTTGGAAGGGAAAAGCCGAGCTTTAGGCGAAATACCCTCATAAACAACCTCAATCTTCTCTTCCGGCACTCCGTATAGCGTCATCAAATCCCTTTTCGTATTCTCGCTCACCGCGATTATTTTCTTCGCCCACTTGCACGACTTTCTGATCGACCAGCGCATATAAAGCCTTTCGAAAAAAGAATAGGCCTTGGGACAAAATTCGTATTCCAGTCCGTGAATAGTGACAATCGTATTCGCGGGGTGTATGAACGGCACGGTATGCGCCGGAACAAACAGCGCGTCAGGCCGGCCAAACAGCATTTCCAGCGACAAGCGGATCTGCGTCCAAAAAATCGGCGCCCGCAAATTCTTTATCCGCCATTTCTGCGGCAATTCGAAATCTGCCCCGTTGCTGGCGGGGTCCGGCCGGCCGTTCACCGCCGGATTACAGAACAAAACGACACTCTCTTTTTTGAGCGGTTCCCGAAGATGCCGGATCACCTGGTATGAATATTCTTCGATTCCGGTTCTTGATTTTTGAAACGCGCGCGACGCGTCAATGCCAATAATCATGGAACATAGGACATGGAACATGGAACAAAATACAGCTAAACCCCATGTTATGTGTTCCATGTTCCATGTTATGTGATATTCACTTCGACATCATTATCGTCCTCTTATACATATCAAGATGTTCAAGCGCAACACCCGTCCCCTTCACGACGCAATACAAAGGATCGTCCGCGACATAGCAAGGCACACCGGTCGTCTTGGTGATGAGCTGATCAAGATGACGAAGCAAGGCTCCGCCCCCCGAAAGGATCATTCCTTTGTCAATCACGTCGGCCGCCAACTCCGGCGGGGTTTCCTGCAAAACTTTCTTGACCGCGTTTATAATTTCCCGCAGCTCGTCCTGGATCGCTTCCGTGATCTCATTGGCCGAGACGCGGATCGTCTTCGGCAATCCCGCGATGAGGTCCCGTCCGCGCACTTCGGCATATTCATCTTTGGTTTGCGGAATGGCGCTTCCGATCGCAATCTTGATTTCCTCGGCCGTCCGTTCCCCGATCGCAAGACCGTGCTTTTTTTTGATGAAATCGGCAATCGCCTGATCGATCCTGTTTCCGCCCACACGCGCGCTGTGCGCCGCCACGACCCCGCCGAGAGAAATAATCGCCACTTCGCTCGTTCCGCCGCCGATGTCAACAATCATATTCCCGGCCGCGCTGTTGATTGGGATACCCGCGCCGATCGCGGCCAGCACCGGTTCTTTGACGACATAGGCCGTTTTGGCCCCCGCCTTCACCGCCGCGTCGATCACCGCCCGGCGCTCTGTCGAAGTCACCCCCGCCGGAATCGAAATCATCACCTCGGGACGAACGAACCGAAAACCGCCGCTTACCTTGTTGATGAAGTAGCGAAGCATCGCTTCCGTAATCCGATAATCCGCAATCACACCGTCTTTTAGCGGTCTTTGGACTGTGATTGACTCGGGCGTCCGCCCCACCATTTCCTTGGCTTCGTTTCCGACCGCCAGCACCTTGTTGTCGAGCATCGAAATCGCCACCACCGAGGGCTCATTCACAACAATACCCTTGCCCGGCAGAAAGACAAGAGTGTTTGCGGTTCCCAGATCAATTCCAATTTTCTTGATAAACATAAATGATTCTGTTTCCCATATAACAAATAATTTCTACATATTTCGCGAGCGCCTGCCTGCCGGCAGGCAGGCAGCGAGCAAATTTCTATGTATTTCTGAAATATATAGAAATTCGCTTCGCGAAATAAAGTAGAAATTGATTGTTTTTTTATTTGCCTATTCTTTTTATCTCCGCTCCCAGCTTTTGCAATCTTTCTTCTATCTTCTCATACCCTCGATCTATCTGGTATATATTCTCGATTCTCGTTTTTCCTTTCGCGATGAGTCCAGCCAGCACCAGTGTGATTCCCGCCCGCAAATCGGGACTCGCGATTTTCCGTCCGTTGAGTTTTGTCGGTCCATTCACCGTCACACGGTGCGGGTCATTCATCACAATGTCCGCTCCCATCGTGTTCAGAATATCGGTGAACATCAGCCGGCCGTCAAAAATCGAATCGTGAACGAGACTCGCGCCAAGGCATTGAGTCGCAAGGAGCGTGAACGGAGGCTGAAGATCGGTCGCAAAACCCGGATACTCGTGGGTTGACGCATCGACCGCTTTCATTTTTTTTGCTCCCCAAACAACAAGTTCATTCTTTTTTTCTTCGAACTTCACACCCGCCCTGGAAAGATAGACAAGAAACGCCCGGATATGTTCGGGATTGCATTTTCTGATGCGGATTTTTCCGCCGCAAAGCGCCCCGAGAACGGCGAACGTTCCCGTTTCGATCCGGTCGGGAATGATTTTCATTTTCCCGCCTTTCACTTTTCCGTTTCTTCCCAGTCCCTTGATTTTTATCGTCGGAGTTCCGGCGCCGGATATTTTCGCGCCGCACCGGTTCAAAAAATCCGCGAGCGCCGGAATCTCCGGCTCCATCGCCGCGTTTTCCAAAACGGTTTCCCCTTCGGCAAGAACCGCCGCCATCATCAAAGTTTCCGTTCCGGTCACCGTGATGCGCGGGAAAAATATCTTCGCGCCCCGAAGCCGCTTCGCGCTCACCTCGAAATGGTCGTTTTTCCACTTCACCTTCGCTCCCAATTTCTGGAAACCATCCAAAAACATATCGATGGGACGCTTTCCGATGATGCATCCCCCGGGATAGTTCATCCGGACTTTGCCCGTCCGCGCCAAAACCGGCCCGGCCAGAATGATCGAAGCGCGCAATTTTTTCGTGAGATTGTCGTCCAAATCGCTTTTTCTGATTTTACCCGTTTGGATTTCGACCCGGCCGCTTTTCCGGACAACCCGAGCGCCAAGGTCTTCGATCATTTCCAAAATCCGGTTCGTGTCTTCGATGAACGGAAAATTCGTGAGTGTCCATTTTTCACTCGAAAGAAGCGCCGCGGCAACGGCTTTCAGGGCCGCGTTTTTGGCGCCCTTCACCTCGATTTCACCGTTGAGCTTCTTCCCTCCGATTATTTCAAAATATGACATAAAGTGAAAATTTCTTAACATTGGCATTATAATTGATACATCGGAGATAATCAAATACAAAAACCCGCCCTTCGAAAACATCGAGAAGCGGGTTAATTGCCTCTATTGCCGACCGGCAAAAAATAAGGACAACTTATCTTTTGAGAAAACACTATGCGTGTTTATTTCACCCGAATTTCTATATTCTTTTTTTAAGGAACTTTTCTTTCTTTTTTTCTACGTCACATCATTTTGTTTTAATGATTATTCAACCATCGCTAATCCCATATTTTTTCTCACCGCTTCCATTCCCCGCTCCGCCGCAAAAACTTTTTCCGGAACAAGCATCGCCGAAATTTTCCGGGTCGCGTCGAATCCGTGCGGTCGCAAATAGTATCCCGAGAGATCGACTTCGCGGAAAGCTTTGTTTCCTCCCCGGTCTTCAACCGCGAGCGACACCGACAATTTGTTTTTCCTTTCAAGCGCGCAAACAAATTTTCCTGAGCCGGAAAAATATTTCTTGTTTTCGACACTGATGACCGCGTCGGCTTTGTCAACGAAAATATCAAGAACAAATTCATCCTCTGATTTTCCCGCCGCAAGTTGATACCTTATCCTGGGCTTGCGCGCCTCGACGAAAAATGTGATGCCGGAGCCGGTTGAATTGACAATTGCGTGGCCGGAACCACCTGCGGGCTTCGCCTCAAGAAAATGTTTTCCCTCGGAGAGATCGGGTGCTTTGGCCTTGAACCAACCACTTTCATCTGCCACCAAACTCGCAAAGAGCTTGCCGTTGTCAAAGCAGTCGACTTTCGATCCAGGATTCGCCCGACCGAAAATTTCCGTTTCATTTTTTGAAATTACTTCTCCTTTTTGCGGGCTGGTGATCATCGGACTCGGAAAACTTGACATCTTCCTGCGAGTTTTTTCATTTCCTGAATTTATCCCGTCTATTTTTTCCATCGGCAGATTCGGAAATATGTCTCCATCGACGACTTCCTTTTTTTCAACTGGCGCGCTTTTGTCACCGGAGCCGAACATTTGGACGACGATAAAGGTGAGGTGTCCATCCACAACCCCTTCTTTCACTGCCACTCCGACGTCTTTGAATTTCTCGTTCAGAATGTTTGCCCGGTGCGTCGGACTCGCCAACCACGCCTCGTTCATTTTTTCCGCCGAAACAAAATCCATCGCCAAATTTTCACCGGCATAGCTGTATTCATATTTTTCATTTTCAATCCAGTGCCACGGTGTTTTTCCTTCAGGCGACGTGTGGGCGAAATATCTCTTGGCCGCCATATCCCCGGCTTTGGCTTCCGCCGCCGCCGCAAGTTTTTCGTTTTCCGCGAGCTCCCCGATTCCTTTTTCTTTTCGGTCGACGTTGGCAAGATCGATCACTTTCCGCGAAGTTATATCAGAAGCAACACTGCTGCTCGCATAGGAAAAAATAAAGATTAAAACAACCAAAAACAATCCGAGAAATATTGCCGGTTTTTGCGCTGAGCTCACCCTATTCATATGATTCACCCGTATCACCCAAAATGGAAATTCTTTCATTCAACGCACGAGCTCGTTAGTTTTTACAAATTTACGAAGAAAACCAAAAAAGCGATTCACCCGAAAATCGAGAAAATCACCCTTGCAAAACCCCTTTATACTCACCTGCCTCGCCGGCAGGTCTTTGGATCCTACTTTATCATTATATAACTTTTTTCACGATTAGTCAATCATTTTTCACAATTTATCCTACGAAAGACTTGACAAAAATATACGGCGACTAGTAGTCCTTCAATATCTTCTTGAACCCATCCGCGTAATGAAGCACCCTGTCCGAATACCAGGAATACCTTTCCCAGTTTCCGCCCGCCAGATACATCCCGGCCGCTTTCGCCCAAGCCTTCCGGTCGCCACCCGTCACGCCTTCGACCGCCGCCAATTTGAGCCCCATCGCCACCAGCGAATCCTTGATTTCCCAGGGGTTGGCCGGCTTGTTTCCCGTGAGATTTTCCACTTTGACTTTGTATCCCATCCACGTCGATGGCATAAACTGAGCCGGTCCCATCGCTCCTCCCCATCCGCCGCATCCGTCTTTTGAATCACGGTTATAGCAGGCTCTTCGCGAGACCGGGGTTTTTTCGGGATCGATTCCGATCTCGGCGCATATTTTTTTGAAAGTGTCCCATTGGGCCGGATTCATATCCGTCTTATAGCGGCCTCCCCCGACGTTCGTCCCGAGTCCCGACTCAACACGGAGCACGCCGAGCAAAAATTCGGGAGCGACGTTTGTGAATTTTGACGCATACTTCGCCGCCGCCACCGCCTCTTCCATATTGATCGGATTGCCGAGTGACTGGATGGCGTTGAGTTCCTCCTTCAGCCTGTCGACATTCTGCTCGAGCGCCGCTTTTTCGTCCTGAATTTTCGACACCAGCAGGTCTTTCATTTGCTTTTCGCTTTGGATCGACCGTTCCTGGTCGCTTTGGATCCCGCGCATATTCTCTTTGTCTATTTTTCGCTCAATCAAATCGCCCCGTTCTTTTTTGAGCGCGTCCCGTTCGGCTTTCAGCTGGCTGTGTGAGTCCTTTATCCGGCTTTCTATGTTCTCAAGGCTTTCGATTTTCGCGTAATATTCGGAAAAACTCTGGCCGGTGAAAATGATTTCCGCCGCGTCGTTCCTTCCTTTTTCATAAAGCTCTTCCAGAAAATTCGCGAGCATTTTTTCTTTCGCGTCCACTTGTTTCTGCATTCGCTCAATTTCGGTTTCTTTTCGGAATATTTCCCCGTCGAGTTCCTCGATCTGAAGGGAAGTTTCCTGAATTTGAAGCTCCATTTTTTTGATGTCGGCTTCGAGAATTTCGATGTCGCCCGAAAGCGATTCTTCCTTTTGGCTTTTTTCATCAATTTTCGTCTGATACATTTCAATCTGCCGGCGAAGATCGTCGATTCTCGTTTTGAGAATTTCTTTTTGCGATTGACCATCGTCTTTGGCGAACCCCCCCGACGCAATCATCAAATACAAAAGCGCCGCAAAGGCGGTCGCGCCAATGCCGACAAAATGACTGTTGCTTGTTTTTTCTGTCGGATATCTCATTGTCTTTGATTATAGCATATTCAAAAACCCCTCCCTTCGAGAAGGGAGGGGCGGTATTTGACACGGCTATTTCTTTTCTCCTGTCTTTTCTTTCTTTTCTTCTTTCGCTTCCTCTTTCATTCCTTCCTTGCTTTCTCCGGCTTCTTCCGGTTTTTCTTCCTTCACGACGCCCTCAACCTGCGTGACGTCCTCTTTCACTTCTTTTTCAAGATCGGCCAATTCCTCTTCCGAGCGAGGCTCATCGACCATCGCGACGACCGTCTCCGGATCGACCAGAATTTCAACCTTATCCGAAACAGGCAAATCTTTCACATATATGTAGTCGTCAAAACCCTTCATTCGACTTATATCAACCTCTATTTCTGAAGGAAGATCTCCCGGCAGACATTTCACTTCGACTTCATCCATATTCTTCACCAAAATTCCGCCAAGTTCTTTGACGGCCGGAGATTCGCCCGTGAATTCCAGTCCCACCTTCGCTTCGATTTCCTCGTCCATCCGAACCTGATACAAATCAATATGAATCGGTTTTCCGTTCAGAATATCCCTTTGGATCTCTTTGATAAGCACGTTTCTTTCGTCGCCGTCCGCGAGCTTCACCTTGAAAATCGTGCTCTCTCCGGCATCTTCATAAATTTGGTCGAATTCCCGCCTGTTCACCCAAAACATAACGTTCTTCACTTCCCGCCCATACAAAATCCCCGGAATAGCGCCCATCGGCGCATCCGCTCTTTTGCTTTCTTTTTCTTTTTTATTCACTTGCAACACGAGACTTGAAGTCATATTCCCTGAAAAACAGATAAATTACCCTGTGAGTATAACACCACTCACTTATTTTGGCAAGCTTACCTGCGGCTTGTTTTGTGAATACTCTCCAAAATTCCCATTCCGGCCAGCATCGTGATGAGCGAGCTTCCGCCATAACTCAAGAACGGAAGCGTGATTCCGGTCACTGGCATTACTCCGATATTCATTCCGATATTTATCAAAGACTGGACAAAAAAGACGGATGCAATGCCCCCGGCCAGAATTTTCCCAAATCCATCCCGGCTATTTTTTGCGATCCGTATGGATCTCACGATTACCGTTCCCGCAAGCAAGAAAACAAAGATTGCTCCGCCGAAACCAAGTTCTTCGGAGATAACCGCGAATATGAAATCCGTGTGTTTTTCCGGCAAAAAATTGAGCTGGCTTTGTGATCCGTGACCGAGGCCTTTCCCCCAGAATCCGCCCGAACCGACCGCGACTGTGGACTGAATCACGTTATATCCCGCTCCCAACGGATCGGCATTCGGATTGAAAAGCGTGGTGATGCGTTCTTTTTGGTAGTCTTTCAGAAAAAAAAGCCACGCAGCAAGACTTATTATCACGGCGACGGCAAGCAATATGAGAAGGTGCTTTTTGTTCACCCCGCTCATCAAAAGCACGGCGACCCAAAGAAAGACAATCACCAATGCCGATCCAAGATCGGGCTGTTTCAGAATCAGCAGAATTGAAAATACGACCGGAACGAATGAAATGAAAATATGTTTCCAGTCGTTCAGGCTTCTCGCGTGCAACGAAAAATATTTGGCAAGAGCGATTGCCGCGATGACTTTGAATGGTTCGACCGGCTGAAGATGAAACCCTCCGATCCCGATCCAGCCCGTGGTTCCCCTGATCACTTTCCCGAAAACAAGAACCATCAAAAGCAGAACCAGCCCGCCAAGAAAAAGCGCCGTGGAATAATTTTTCAGATTGCGATAATCAAAAACCGAAAAAGCAAAAAAAGCGGCGAGTCCGACAGCGCAAAAAAATACCTGCTTCCAAAAATGACTCTCGTCGCCGGGCTTCTGGGCGCCGGCCTGACTGATTGGGTAAAGCGCGGCAAGTCCGAGCCCCAAAAGAAGAACGACTGAAACAAAGAGTATCCAGTCGAACCTGTGAAAAAATCTTATCATTTGTCAATCTCCCCCTTTTTCAAAGGGGGACTAAGGGGGATTTATAATACGAAACCGCAATGAGTCCCTCAATATTTTAATTGTAGGTCCCGTATTGCCCAGGCGTTCCGTACTTCTTCATAAAGTTTTCCTGACTGAAGATATCGACTTCGGGTTCAATTTCCACTTTGAGCGCGGAAACATCGCCCGCCGCGAATGCGTCGCTCCATTTCAATATGATTTCTCTTTCCTCATCCGAGCGGACATCATCAAAACCGGTTTCATTCACGGCGATCGGCTCGCCTTGTCCGTTTCGAATCACCGCTTTTGCTTTTATCTTTCGGAAATCGAATCCGCTTTTGTTTTTCATCTTTGCTTTGAGCTCGGCAAATCCCGCTCCGCTGCTCGTGAGATTGAAAACCTTTTCAAACACGGAGATATCGGGTTCCTGATATTCGGAAAATTTCGCCCACTTCAATGAGCTGATTTTGAAATCAAAAGTTGAAATGTTTTCCGGTGATTCAACATTGAACGCAAAAATGTATTTTTCGTCAGTCGGCAAGACAAAATTCGATCCCCTCACCTCCACGGCGACATTTCCTCCGATTCCGGGGATAACGAAAACATAGTCAAAATTTTCCACCCCGAACCGGGGATTCGGATTTTTCACTTTGACCAGAAGATCATATTTTCCTGCGCCCGCCGGAACGATTTTCTTTTCGAGAACTGTCACGTCTTGGGCAATGATCGTTTCCGGGCATGGCGCGCAGGGCCCGCCGCAATCGACTTCCGTTTCGCCCTGATTGAGCTTTTTGTCCGTGCAAGTCGGAGCCTTGCGGAAGAGGAAATATAAAAGCGCCACCGCCGCCGAGAAAAGCGCGAGATAAACAACGACTATGACGGTTTGCTTCAAGCCGCGTTTGAACGGAGTCATATATCCATTCTACCCTGTTTTCAAAACCTTGCAAGCGGACGAATTTGATATTAGTATTAAACATAGCCTCTTAAAAGCCGACGAGGAATCCGGATTTTCGCAGAAATTGTTGTTTGAGGAGCTGATTTTTGTCAAAAATTTTCGCTTTACGTGTGCGTCGCTAGAAAATTTTTGCCACAAAAATCAGCTTCGAGTTCAATTTCAAGAAAATACGGATTTTTCGGAGGCTAAATTCAAATATGAAAAAATTGCTAAAAATCGAGATTGTCCGCCATTCGCTCGCGCATATTCTGGCTGCGGCGGTTTATGAAATGTTTCCGGACGCCAAGTTCGGCGTGGGACCGGCCGTCGAAAACGGGTTCTACTATGACTTCGATCTGCCGCGCACCCTGATCCCCGAAGATCTGGAAATCCTCGAAGAGAAAATGAGAAACATCATCAAGGCAAATCACAAATTTGAAAAAGCCGTGATTTCCGCCGATCTCGCAATAAAGGATTTCAAAAAGGCCGGACAGCCATACAAAGTCGAATTGATAAAAGATCTGGAAAAAGAAATCAAGACAAAAAAAACACAAAACACAAAATACAAAATACCAGCTACTATCTACAAAACCGGAGGTTTTGTAGATCTATGCTCCGGCCCGCATATCGACTCGACGGGCGAGATCGATCCGAAATCTTTCAAGCTCACAAAAATCTCCGGCGCCTACTGGAAGGGCGACGAGAAAAACAAGATGCTCCAGCGGATATACGGCGCGGCTTTCGCGACGGAAAAAGAACTCAAAAAATATCTCGCGATGATGGAAGAGGCGGAAAAACGAGACCATCGGAAACTTGGAAAAGACCTGAAACTTTTCATGATCTCTGACGAAGTCGGAAAAGGTTTGCCAATGTGGCTCCCAAACGGCGCGTACATAAGAAAGAAACTCGAAGATTATATGTACGAACTGGAAAAACAAAACGGCTATGATTTCGTTTATACTCCTATTTTGGCTCACGAAGATCTTTATAAACAATCCGGACATCTCACCCACTACAAAGATGATATGTACAGCCCCGTCGACATTGAGGGAGAAAAGTATTATCTCAAACCGATGAATTGTCCCCATCATCATATTATGTTCCGCAATGAACTGCACAGCTATCGCGACCTCCCTGTCCGCTATTCCGATTTCAGCCCTCTTCATCGCTTTGAGCGATCGGGTGTTCTTACGGGCCTCATCCGGGCAAGATGCTTTTCTCAAAACGATTCTCATATATACTGCTCTCTTGATCAAAGCCAAGCGGAACTTGAAAAAATCCTGAATTTATTCAAAAAAGTATACAAGGATTTCGGCATCAAAGGCTATTGGTTTCGTTTGTCGCTTCCCGACTTCAACAACAAAGAAAAATTTGGCGACATAAAAAACAGAAAGCTTTGGGAAAAATCGGCTCAAATCGCCCGCGCAGCTCTCAAAAAGACAAAGGAAAATTTTGTTGAAGCCGTTGGGGAAGCCGCTTTCTATGGCCCAAAGATTGATGTTCAGATAAAAAATGTTCACGGAAGAGAAGATTCGATTGCTACGATTCAAGTCGATTTTTATATGCCCGATCGTTTCAATCTTGAATTCATAAACAAAAAAGGGGCAAAAGAAAGACCGGTTATCATCCACAAATCCATTATGGGGTCATTTGATCGTTTCTTTGCTTTTCTGGTTGAACAGACTGCCGGACATTTCCCCCTCTGGCTCTCCCCCGTCCAAGTTGAGATTATTCCCGTTTCGGAAAAATTTGAAAAATACGGACGCGAAATAAATTCCAATCTCTTGTCCGCAGGAATCCGCTCGCAAATTCTCGAATCCTCCGAATCACTTGGCAAGCGCATCCGCGCCGCCCAGCAGCAAAAAATCAACTATATGCTCATCGTCGGCGAGAAGGAAATGAAAGCCAAAACCGTCGCCGTCCGCGACCGCGAAAAAGGAGACCTCGGCACGATGAAGATCGAGAAGTTTTTGGAGAAGCTGAAAAAGGAAATTAGCGAAAAAAAACAGTGAAATACTTCCTCAAAATCTTCGGCTGTCAAATGAACTACTCCGACGCCGAAAGAATCGCGACAATTCTGGAAAAACACAAAATGAAATCAGCCGCCTCAATCAATGAGGCGGATTTGATAGTTTTCGTCACTTGCGGCGTGCGACAATCGGCCGAAGACCGCGTTTATGGATTGGTAAATAATATACGAAAAAAATACCCGAAGAAAAAAATTGTTCTCACTGGCTGCCTCGCTCGTCGAAAAGACGTGCAACGGAGATTGAAAAATAAAGTCAATTTATTCTGCGAAATAAGTAAATTCCCACGGGAAATAAAAAAAATACCAGATACCGGATACCGGATACCGGATACTCAAACCGTTCTTTGTAATGATTATTTAGAAATAACACCCAAATATGTCAACCGGTACACCGCATACATTCCCATTATGACCGGCTGCGACAATTTCTGCGCCTATTGCGTCGTCCCCGCCGCCCGCGGGCGGGAATATTCAAGACCGGCCGAAGACATTTTGAAGGAAGCAAAAGGCTTGATAAAAAAGGGCTACAAAGAAATTATATTGCTCGGCCAAAACGTAAATTCATATAACTCGCGAATAAGAACGAATGAAAAACAAATCGGAACAAATATTTGTTCACATTCGCTGTCATTCGTTCCTGATTCGCGAGTTGTCAATTTTCCCCTTCTTCTCCGCCTCATCGAAAAAATTCCGGGCAAATTTTGGCTCACGTTCCTCACCTCCCATCCCAAAGATATGTCCGACGAGCTGATCAGAACAATCGCCGAATCAAAAAAAATCTGTGAATACGTTTCGCTCCCCGCTCAAGCGGGAGACAACGAAGTTTTGCGAAGAATGAACCGCAAATATACGATCGGGCATTACAAAAATCTCGTCAAAAAAATCCGCAGGGCGTATTTGGAAGCTAAACTTCCAATTGGAAGTTTAGCTTCCAATCCCGCCATTTCCACCGATATTATTGTCGGCTTCCCAGGAGAAACCAGGAAGCAATTCGAAAATACGGCAAAGTTGCTGCGCGAGCTGAAATTTGATATGGCCTACATCGCCCAATATTCCCCTCGCCCCGAAACCGCTGCTTGGCAGATGAAAGACAGCGTTTCAAAAAAAGAGAAATCCAGACGCGAAAAAGTTTTAACGAAAATTTTGGAAAAGACGGCACTCGCGAACAACAAAAAATATGTCGGGAAAGTTATCGAGGTCTTGGTCGACCAGATTTTGTCATCCCCGCGAACGCGGGGATCCAGAAGCAAGAAGCTAGATTCCCGCGTAAGCGGGAATGGCAGTGCTATTAAATATCTCGCCCACACTCGCACCCAGAAAAAAGTCTTATTTTCATCCGACAAAAAAATCCCCGTGGGGAGTTTCGCGAAAGTGAAAATCACAAAAGCCAAGGCGTTTGGATTGGAAGGAGAAGTAAATTGAGGCCGCTCAAAAAATGAACGGCCCCCGAAAAAATTTCTTCTATTTCCGGAGAATGAAAGGAACAACATTCCTCTTTTCAGCTTCATCCAACTTCCTCCGGACTGAGCGTCTTTCTTTTTTTTCCTTAACAAGCTCCACCACATCTTCGTGAATCAGAGGTCTTGCGCTTTCGCAAAGCAAGCAACTCCGCGACAAGCCCAAAACCCGATCTGTTTCGTTTTCAAAAACACACTCGCAAAGCCCTCCTCTCATCATCGCGCTCAAAACAATATCAATATGTTCCTGGAGAAAAGCAACTGCCTGGTTTTGACACTCGCTTTTCTCAAGCCTCCTTTTTGACAAAGAGCATTTTTTGCAGGCGATCGCCGCTTGAATCAAGCTAAGACTGAGCGCATTCATAGACCACCCCCGGCTGCAAATTTGATTTCTCTCTTGTTTATTATAATATACCTGTGTATGAAAAAGTCAAAACCGAAAATCGTCGTTGTCCTTGGGCCCACTTCTTCGGGAAAATCCGATATTGCCATTAAATTGGCGAAAAAATTCAACGGTGAAATCGTTTCCGCCGACAGCCGGCAAATTTATCGCGGGATGGACATCGGGACGGGCAAAGTGTTTGGAAGCTTAGCTTCCAATGAGAAGCTAAGCTTCCTCATCTCGGATGGCATCCCTCACTATATGATCGACATCGTTTCGCCGCGGACAGATTTCAATGTTGCCAAATTCAAAAAACAGACCGAAAAAATCATCGACAATATTTTGAAACGCGGCAAGCTTCCCATCCTCTGCGGCGGGACGGGTTTCTGGATCCGGTCCATCGTCGACAATATCGATTTCCCCGAAGTGAAACCGGATTGGAAATTGCGAAAGAGACTCGAAAAATATTCGGCAAAAAAACTTTTTGCAATGCTCGGAAAATTGGATCCGGCGAGAGCGAAAAATATTGATCAAAAAAATATAGTTCGACTCATCCGTGCGATCGAGATTTGCAAGACTATTGGAAAAGTTCCTCGAATGGAAAATATCACCTTACGGGGAATCACCCGCAGAGTGACTCAATACAAATTCTTGCAGATAGGCATTAAGCTGCCGAAAAATAAACTATACAAAAACATTGAGAGGCGCGTTCTCGCTCGTTTCAAGCAGGGAATGACCGAGGAAGTGAAAAAATTGCACGCCGCCGGACTGAGCTGGAAAAAAATTCAATCTTTCGGTCTTGCCTACTTTTGGATCCCTTTGTATTTGCAGAATAAAATTTCGAAAGAAGATTTGGTCGAAAAAGTCATTCAAGCCGAAAAAAATTACGCCAAGCGGCAAATGACCTGGTTTCGCCGCGACAGACGAATAAAATGGCTGGACAATTATTTCAAAATGGAAAAGACGGCAAAAAAATTTCTGGGAGAAAATAATTGAGGGACGGATATTCCGTCCCTGCTTCATTTCGCCGGACGCCGGTGTTCGTTGTGGCGCCAGACACGTTTGCATCGGGGGCTGTGTAAGGTCAGATGGTCTATCTTCCTTCCGCAGTCGAGACACAACTCTTCTCTTTTTGATTTGAGCGGCATACAATTTTTCGGATCGCACGCACGATAGATATTGTGCCTAAACTCACACCCCACTTCCCGACAAACACTGTCGAACATAATTTCCCTCCTTGAAAAAAATTACGCCAGCTGCTTTTTGAGCAGCTCCATCGCTTTTTGCGGATGAACTTTGCCCCGGGTCGCTTTCATTGTTTGCCCGACCAAAAATTGGAGGGCGTTTTGTTTTCCGGCTTTATAATCCCCGACCGGACCGGGGTTTTTCGAAATTATATCTTTGACCACGTTTTCTATTTCTCCTTCATCATCAACTTGCGCCAGATTTTTTTCGGCTATGATATGTTCCGGATCGGCACCTGTCCCGATCATTTCCGCAAGAACTGTTTGCGCCGCGCTTGAATTTATTTTTCCCGCGGCAATTATACTCATCAGTTCTCCAAAATTTTCCGGAGTTATTTTCAAATCGTCGATCTTTGTTTTCTCGTTCAGATATTTTTTGACCTCGGTGAGAATATAGTTCGCCGCGAGTTTCGCAATTTTTTCTTTTTGATCGCACGCTTCGCGGCCCTCACTCACAGCGTTTTCAAAAAAATAAGCGATATTTTTGTCCCGCGCAAGAAGTTCTGCGTCATACCCGCTGACTCCGTATTCATCCGAAAATCTTTTTGATTTCGCACTTGGCAGTTCGGGAAGTTCCGCTTTCAATTTCGCGACGTATTCTTCGCCGATTTCAAGCGGCGGCAAATCCGGCTCGGGAAAATACCGATAATCGTGGGCGGATTCCTTTTCTCTTTGCGGGTAAGTCGCCATTTTCGCATCGTCCCAGCCCCGCGTCTCCTGCACGATTTTCTTTCCCTCCCCCAGCACTTCTTCCTGTCTTTTGATTTCAAACTCAATCGCCTTCTCGACGGATCTGAAGGAATTCAGGTTCTTGACTTCGACTTTCGTTCCGAATTTTTTGTCGCCTTCCTTGCGAATCGAAATGTTCGCCTCGCAGCGCATCTGTCCTTTTTCCATATCCGCATCAGAGATGCCGACATAGCGCAAAATGAGCTGCAATCCTTCGCAAAATTTTTTTGCGGTTTCCGCCGAATCAATGTCCGGCTCGGTCACCAGCTCCATCAGCGGCACGCCCGACCGGTTGAAGTCGACAAGGCTGTGGTCGGTTCCTTTTTGATGAACGAGTTTTCCCGTATCCTCTTCGAGATGAATCCTTGTGATCCCGATTTTTTTGCCATCAACCTCCAAGAATCCCTTTTCGCAAAGTGGCTGGTCATACTGGGAAATCTGATATCCTTTCGGAAGGTCGGGATAGAAATAGTTTTTCCGGTCGAACTTTGAAACTTTTGCGATCCGGCAATTCAATGCCAAACCGGCGCGCAAAACATACTCGATGGCTTTTTCGTTGGCGACCGGCAGCGCCCCGGGCTGACCCGTGCAGACCGGACAAATATTCTTGTTCGGCACGCGGTCAAGCCCCAGCTCGTTTTTGCAGGCGCAAAACATCTTCGAGTCGGTTTTCAGCTCGCAATGCACCTCCATTCCGATTGTGGGGATGTATTTCATATGAATATTCTATCAAAATCCGCGCAAAAAATAAAGGCCCCGAAGGGCCTTGGTTTATTCCAGCCTGTCAATTTTGTGACGGAAGAATGCATCGATGGCCGAGCTTGGTGTGCTCGCCGATAATATCTTTATAAGCACACTCTTGCGGATATTGCCGACACTCCTCGCAACTCAATCCGTGACAATGCCACATCAGGATCTCAATCACGGGAGGATAGCCGCTCAAATGTTCAGGCTTGCCCAAATTTTCCATAATCGAAGTCCCTCCTTGATTTCATACTTGAATCTCTTTTCCCTCCGTCGAAACACGGCCGCCCTGCCACTGGCCGCGATACTGATTTCCCTCACCCAAAACCTGATGGAAGGTGATGTGCACCACGCGCGCACCGAGATCGATTTTGATCTTGCTCGGTCCCAGATTGCAAATTCCAAAAGTGAGTTCTCCGCAATATCCCGGCGCCACTTGCCCGTTGAAAAGCGCCAGTCCCGACCGAAACAGCGTTGTCCGCGGAAAAATAACAGCCATAAGATCGACTGGCAAGTTTACTTTTTCAACGGTTTTCACCAGATAATATTTCCCGGGCTCAAAAACAAAAGGGGTGATTTTCTCCTCCTCATATTTCGCGACTGATTTCGCCTCGGGCGTGTCTCTTTCTTCGATGCCAAGATATCCGTCACCTGAAATTTCAAAAACTTCACCCAACCTCAAATCAAACCCGGCGCCCTCCGGATTGTTCATTTCCCGCTCGCACAAATTTTCGACCAGTTTTTTCTCCGCCACCAAGCGATGAAGTTCTTTGATGCCAAGAATCATAGAGTTGAATAAAACACTTAATATATTTTATCGGGTCAAGATCCGCCAACATTCACGATTTCCGCCTTGATGGCTGGATGCGGATCATAATTTTCCAAAATGAAATCCTCATATTTGAAGTCATCGATATTTTTCCGATCGGGGTTCAGTTTCAGCTTCGGAAAAACCTTTGGCTCACGTCCCAATTGCTCTTTCACCTGCTCGAAGTGATTGGAATATATATGGACATCGCCGAAAAAATGGACGAATTCGCCCGCCGGAATTCCGACGACCTGCGAAACCATCTGCAAAAGAAGGGCATAGCTTGCGATGTTGAAAGGCACTCCCAAAAACAAGTCGGCGCTTCTCTGGTACATTCCGAGATTCAACTTGTCATTCACCACCGCGAATTGAAAAGTGGTGTGGCAAAATGGGGGCACTTCGTTCCGGTTTTCAGGAGAAGCCATTGAGTATATGAAATCCGGATTCCAGGCAGACACAACATATGATTTTCGATAGGGCTTTTCTCTGAGACCCTGAATGCAATATTCAAGTTGATCAATGAGATGACCGTCGCTTCCCGGCCATTTGCGCCACATCCGCCCGTATATGGTCACGAGATCCCCCCATTTTTTCACGAAATCGCTTTCCGCCGGCTCGCTTTTGAGTTTTGCGATGAAAGCATTTTGCTCCATATCCTCTTTCGGCGCGTTTTCAAGCGCCCATTTGTGAAATTTCTTCCACGCCCATTCGTCCCAGATGTGAACGTCCCGGTCAACGAGATATTTGATGTTCGAATCCCCGCTCAAAAACCAAAGCAATTCCTCAAAAATTCCGCGATAGAAAACCTTTTTTGTCGTGAGAAGCGGAAAACCCTCGTTCAAATCAAAACGAATCACCCTTCCGAAGACAGAGCGTATGAACGGCAAATCTTCTCCTTTTTTGTGATATTGTTCCTGAACCTCAGGCGTGAGAAAAATTTTTTTGTCCGATCCGTTTTCCAGAATGTCCCGCATCAGATCGAGATATTGATATTCGGGATGTTTTTTGTCCATAAAATTGCGAAAATTTTATTATATTTTTTACGAACTTCTAGCATTCGCATCCGTCTTTTTGCGGCACGACAAATGCGACCAATTTTTTCGGCCGGAATTGCCTCACAATTATCCCTCTTTTTTCCGCAAGCTCTTTGGCTTCATCTTCTTCTTCGAATTTCTCCCCGCCGGTCTGGATCCTTTTGTACTCCTGAAAATACACAATTTCGCTGACACCGGCGTTGTTCAACGATTTCATACAGTCATAGCAAGGAAAAAGAACCATATAGGCTGTCGCACCACGCAACCTCCGCGTGTCCTGGCAGTTGATTATTCCGTTTATCTCGGCGTGCGAACCGCGGCAACGCTTGATTTTTCCGGTTTGCGGATCACCGTCGACTTTTGCGCATCCGACTTCAAGACAATGCTCGTCACCCTCCGTCGGCCCGTTATATCCGAGAGAAATTATCCGGTTATTTTTGTCCACAAAAACAATTCCCGTTTCGTGAAACTTGCAAGCCGCGCGCTTCGCGACCAGAAGCGCAAGGTTCATAAAAGTCTCATCCCATGAAAGTCTTGTTGTCTTGATTGGTTTTTTGTGTTCGGCCATTTTGAAACAATTATAAAACGAAATTCATTTCCGCGCTTCCCATTATACCGACTCGTTTTCAAAAATGCAAAGGCGCCCCGAAGGACGCCCGATGCGCGATGTTGCACCGAAAATATTCCCAAATACGAGTTACTCCACCCTTGCAAAAACGACCACCTGCACTTTGCCGCCGTGCGTTTTGGCGCATTTGGGACAGGTGGCGTACCAGAAGATGAATTCCTTCGGCTTGAAGTTTTTTTCCGCACAATATTTTTCCGTTTCTTTGATCCAGCGGCGCATATCCCCATAGTGTCCTTCGAAAAGCCGCGTGAGGAATTTTCCGGTGATGAGCTCAGTTTCGAAGCGGTCGGTTTTCCGGCTCACCGGAATCAACATCTCCCCTCCCCAAAGCCCGTCGCATTTCGAGAGCACCATTTGTTCGGAAAAAACTCCCGCTTCTTCGATTTTTTTGAGTCCTTCCGTGATTTTTTTCCCGAAGCCGATCGGCACGTGAAGAAATGAGAAATACCGATCCTTGAAAAAAGGTTTGTCCCTCCACACGATTTCCTTGCGATCCCATTCTTCGGGGATCAGCCGCTTGCAACATTCTTGGTTCATAATTTATAGGCTTATGAATTTAACCGGTAAAACTTTTCGATACATTCCCGCGATCATAAATGAGTCTGATTCGTGGATGTATATCGGCTGGTGAAAACTATTGGTCGAACTCGGAAACAATCCGATCACTCCGTTCCCGAGTTTTCGATACCGCTTGATGGTCGCCAGACCGTTCACGATCGCCACGACAATTTTCCCGTCGAAATCGAAATCGGCGTCTTTCTTTTCAAAAATGACATAGTCTCCGTCGCCGATCCCCTCTTTGTCCATTGAATCGCCGAGAGTCTTCACGGCAAAAAGCTGGGCTTTGGCGCTCGTTTTCAAAAGTGATTCGGAAATCTGGAGATATCCGTCGATATTGTCCTCGGCGAAAGCGAGCGCGTCCCCGGCTGAAGCAAGACCGTACACCGGAACCTGAAAGACCCCTTCGAGCCCGGCCGGCATATTCTCGTTTTCGACGAGATAAATTTTCCGGAACACGTCCCGCTTCAAGAGATCCTTTTTTTCAAGCGCTTCGATCACCTGCGAAATGGATTTCACCGACTCATCCATTCCTTTTTTTTGCAAATATTTCGCGATTTTGTATGTCGTCGGATTCCCCTGCCCTCCGCCGATCATTTCGCGGATGGTTTCGAGAATCATACTTTGCTTGTCTGTCAGATTTTTTTCCATTTTTTTTGTGTTACGTGTTACATGTCGCGTGCTTCGCGCAACAGTATCACTATATCACTGCCGAATATCCCTGTCAAGCCCGTAAAAACTTGGAAACCGAGTTTCCAAGTCACTCAAACTGCATCCTTTTGTATATCTTCCTCGTAACCTCCACGTCCGCGTTGCAATAATCGCAGATTTCCTTGAGTTTCCCTTTTTTGAAATAGGTGAAAACCTCCGATCCGTCCAGCCTTCCGTTTCCGCAACCGAAATCGAGCACCCGATCCCCCGCGGCTTGACCATGTCCCGGACAAATTCCAAATCCCGCTACATAAACGCGCGGGTCGAGGAAAATTTGTCGGAAATCAGATCGTAACCTTTCCTGATATCTGATAATATTTTTTCAATATCTCTGTCCTTTATGTTTGATGAAAAGAATTCGCAATTCGTCTATTCGTATGAGATTCATAATTCATAGAGAGCTCTTCGCTACTATCATTAAAGAATCAATCCGCCGAAAAATCAAATCGCTGGAAGTTTTTGACGAACTCAAAAAAGAAGTTTGTGGGCGCTTTGGCGCGACCACCCCCCGCAACGCCGACATTCGGGATTTTTATGAACAAAGCTTGGCTTTGGAAAAAAATAAAGTCCGGCTTTGGGGAATGACAGGAGCTAAGCTTCCGTCAGGAAAAATCCGTACTCTAAAAAAACAAAAGGTCGAACCTTGGTTACGCGGTTATCCGCGAAGTCTATACCTACGGAAAATTGATCTCAATCGGCGCCAAAAACAAAAAATCCCCGCAACATGCGGGACTCGGAAAGAAACTGATCGCTGAAGCGGAACAAATCGCGCGCAATGAATTCAACTGCCGGAAAATTTCCGTCATCTCCGGCATCGGCGTGCGGGAATACTATCGGAAATTGGGATACAAACTGCGAGAAACTTATACGGTGAAAAATTTCAAGGCTTGACAAATTTCTTTTTCCAGATTATATTGATTTGTCAATAATTTTCAATATTATTGCCAAGGAGGAAAAGTGATGGCCGAATTGCGTGCTGTCCCAGGCCTGGGAGTCATTGCAAATTATGAATGCCTCGGCATGCACGGCTATATCGTCGAGGATGAAATTTCCACTTCATCTGACAGGCTGATCTTTTGGCCGAAAGTCAGCGAGAAAGGCTTCAATCTGGAGGAAAAGATCGGGTTTTTTGGCTCTTTCATTGTGCGACTTCTCCTTCAAATCCCCGGGATAAAGGGACTTTGTGTTTCCGCGCATGAAATCATGGTACTGCGCGAGCGCGATGTTCAATGGGAAAATCTGGAGGACAAAATTGTCGCCACAATCAAAAAAAGTTTCTCGGAATTCGAGTGCTTAATAAATGAGTTGCGTAACGAAATATCACAAGATGATTTTCTGTCGCCTCTCGACGAGTGTCACCTCGAATTTCTGGATGAGTATCACCGCCGCTAAGGATTTTGCTCCTTGGCGGTTTTTTATTAAATCTTACTGTTATATATGACAGAAAAGAAACACTACGATATATCGTAGTGAAATAATTGCGTGTTTATTATTTCCCAATACTAAAGATCTTTCGCACCACTTCGGAAACATTCTCTTCGTCAATCAAATTTATTCCTCAAACTGCATCCTTTTGTATATCTTCCTCGTCACCTCCACGTCCGCGTTGCAATAATCGCAGATATCCTTGAGTTTGCCTTTTTTGAAATAGGTGAAAACCTCCGATCCGTCCATCTTCCCTTTCGACGTCGGAACGCCGAGCGCTCGCGCGAGCGAATCGAGGGAAACGTTTTTTCCGTATCCCCACTGGTTCCATTCGTGCATCGCGTCGTATATCGGCTCGCTGCGATACCTCGCGAACGAAAGACGCATTTTCGTCCGCGGTTTCACGTTGTGAATGATCGACCGCTGGATGATATATTTCAAGTCGAAGTCCATAATGTTGAAACCGACGAACAAATCGACGTCCCTGGCCGCCTCCCAGAAATTTTCAAGCATCTTCTTTTCGTTCTCGTCGCAAATGCAATGCACCATATCATCATTGATGGCATACGAAATGCAAAATATCCGCCCGAAAGTTCCGTCGAGTCCGGTTTCGGCCAAAAATTCCTCGAAGCTCTTCGTGTATTTCTCGCCATTCTTGCGCCTCTTCTTTTTCCGGTATTCGTGGATTTCCTTGAGTGCTTCGTGCACGTGCTCCGGCGCGGGAAGAGTCTCGATGTCAAGAAACATCTTTTTGAGCGGAGTGTTATTATAATAATTCATAACCTTTCTTGTCATTCCCGCGAAAGCGGGAATCTAGTGAAAATAATTAGGATATTTTTGGATCCCCGCATACGCGGGGATGACAGCAAAAAATGCTGTCACATTTTATCTGGCGCCGAAACTCCCATCAATCTCAATGTTTCCGCCAAAACGATTTGCGCCGCTTTCACCAGCTCAAGCCGCGCCGCCGTCAATTCCGGGTTGCCTTCATCAATCACCCGGCAGGAGTCATAGAATGAGTGGAGCTTGTCCGCAAGGCCGATCGCGTATTGCGGCAAATGGTGCACGGCGTAGCTTTTTGAAATCTCCTCAACAAGATCCGGAAATTTCAGAAGTTCAAAAACCAACACGCGTTCTTTGGGATGCATCGGCAATTCGAGGTGAGACCTCAAATCCGATTTTACCGAGGTCTCACCTCGAATAGATTCTCCCGCTTTTCGAAGTATGCTTGAAATGCGCGCGTGGGCATATTGGACATAGTACACCGGATTTTTTTCACTCCTCTCTTTCGCGAGATCAAGGTCGAAATTCATATGCGTGTCCGCGCTGTGCATCAGGAAGAAAAATCTGGTCGCGTCCTGCCCGACTTCATCGATCAAGTCATCCACGCTCACATATGTTCCCGCCCGCTTCGACATTTTCATTTCTTTGCCGCCTTTGAGCACGCGAACAAATTGCGTGAGAACAATTTCAAGCCGGCCTTTGTATCCCAGGGCTTCAAGCGCACCCTTCGTTCTCGCCACTTCTCCGTGATGGTCGGCCCCCCAAATGTCAATCAGTCTGTCGAAACCGCGTTCTATCTTGTTTTTGTGATAGGCAATGTCATTCCCAAAATATGTTTTTTGTCCATCGGATTTCACGACTACCCGGTCTTTGTCGTCACCAAACTCCTTTGATTTGAACCACTGCGCTCCCTCACTTTCAAGGATATAATCCTTTTCTTTGAGCAAACTAATCGTTTCATCGACCTTCCCGCTTTCCTGCAAATCTTTTTCGGAAAAATAGTTGTCAAACTTGATCCCGAATTTTTCCATTGACGGTTTTATAATCTCACCCACCACAATTTTGACGGCATCTTCACCGATTTTTCGCGCATCGCCCGATTCGATGCTTGATACTTTATGCTTGATACTTTCAATATAGTCTCCGCCATACTGCGCCTGTTCATCCCCGAGAATAGAATGTCCCAGAATCTCCACCTGATTTCCCGCGTCGTTCACATAGTATTCTCGATACGGCTTGCTTCCGGTTTTCTCGAAAACATTCGCCAACGTGTCCCCCAGCGGCCCGCCCCGCGCGTTCCCAATATGCACCGGCCCGGTCGGATTCGCCGACACGAAATCGAGATGAATCTTTTTTCCTCTGCCGATTTTTGAGTTCCCGAAATTATTTTTCTTTTCGTTTATATCCCCCACAACCGAATACAAAAATTTGTCGGTCAGCCAAAAATTCAAAAACCCGGGCTTGGCCACCTCGATTTTTTCGAAACTTGGAAACCGAGTTTCCTCTTGAGAAACTCGGTTTCTTGAAATAGAATTCGAAATCTCCTCCGCCGCTTCCATCGGATTCTTCCCGACTTCTTTCGCGAGCATCATCGCGATATTCGTTGAACATTCCCCCATCCCTTCCGGCGGATAGTCGACTTTTATTTTTTCCAATTCAAAATCAACCCCGAAAGCGGATTTGATTGCGTTTTGTATAAGTTTTTGAATCTCCGACTTCATATAAGCATAGTATAGAATTTTATTGCCTAAAAATCAATTTTTCGCTTTAATAAGGCTATGAGTGTTTTGGCCATCAACAAACGGGCCGGTTTCGACTACGACATCTCGGAGCGCTTCGAGGCCGGTTTGGTGTTGCGCGGATTCGAGGTGAAATCGGTGAAAACGGGGCACATCAGCTTGAAAGGCAGCTTCGTGACCGTGAAAGACAATGAGCTCTTCCTCACGAACGCGAATATTCCCTTGTATAAGCACGCGGGGGCGATTGCCAACTATGACCCGACGCGGCCCCGAAAACTTCTGCTCAAAAGGGCCGAAATCAGCAAGCTTATCGGAAAATACCGCGCCGAAGGGTTGACACTCGTGCCCGTCCAGGTGTATACTAGGCGAGGCCTTTTGAAGCTGGAATTCGGCGTAGGAAAAGGCCGGAAGAAGTATGACAAAAGGGATGTAATACGGAAAAGGGAGGCTGGGAGGAAGATACACCGTGCGCTAAAACAAAAATAGATGCATTATGTTTACGTACTAAAAAGTCTGAAAGACAATTTTATATACGTTGGTCATACTAACGATCTGAAAGAACGCATACAGCAACATAATCAAGGAGCAGTAATATCGACCAAATATAGAAAACCTCTCAAGCTTATTTATTACGAAGCATCAAGCATTTTGAAGGATGCAATAAAACGAGAAAAAACATTGAAGACAGGATTCGGAAGAGCATATCTAAAAAGAAGATTGAGTGATTTATAAATTATTTCCGGCAGGTCCGCCTGCCATGCTTCTCAGACAACTTGTTCGCAGATGATTTCCGGCAGGTCCGCCTGCCATGCTTCTCAGACAACTTGTTCGCAGATGATTTCCGGCAGGTCCGCCTGCCATGCTTCTCAGACAACTTGTTCGCAGATGATTTCCGGCAGGTCCGCCTGCCATGCTTCTCAGACAACTTGTTCGCAGATGATTTGCGGGCGGGCCCGCCCGCATCGCTACGCGAGCAAGCTCGCTTGCGAAGCGTTGCGGGCGGGGATGCTAGGCATCGACAATTTGTTCTCTCAAAATGTGCAAGCCGAGCATGGCATTGGCCTCGCAAATCCTTGTGCCAAGATTATAAGTGCAAACTTATTCTCGAAAGTGAAACAGGCTTTTCAGCCTGCGTTCGCTCCTGTTCTCGCCTAATATCGCGGGAACCATCAGTCTGCTGACGCCCGATAGGCAACCACTGGTGTCATACATTGGGCTTGATTGACAGTTTTTCTTTGCCGCTGTCTCTGACCATTGAGCAAAGAGGGTTTTTCAAGGTTTTGTTTATTTTCCACTTGAAAAACTGCTCAAAAACAAATAAACTATGCTTGTAGCGCGTTTTGGGTGTTTCAAAATTGGACGGGAGTTCGATTCTCCCCATCTCCAACGCAAAAGAAAAGAAGGAACATGCCATCTGGAGTTTCCCCCAGAGGCGGACCCCGCTATGGCGGGGCGAGTCCCATCATCTCCACGAGAACTAATAACTAAAATCAAAAATATCAGAAGAAGATTTTTTCGTCGCCGTCCGCAGCAATTCCGCGGGCCGCGAACCAGAATCAATGAATATATCCGCATCTCGCCGGTCCGACTGATCGATGAAAACGGCCGGCAGGTTGGAATTGTGCCGACGGAGCAAGCGCTCCAAATGGCGCGGGAAAAAGAGCTTGACCTCGTTGAAATCGTCCCGAACGTCCGCCCTCCCATCGTGAAGATCATTGATTTCGGAAAATACCAGTATCAAAAGGCCAAAGAAGACCAGCAACAGAAATCCAAGCAAAAAAGAACCGAGGTGAAAGGACTGCGCATCGGATTCCGCACCGACGACCACGACATCGAAGTGCGCCGCAAGCAGGCCGAAAAGTTCCTGTCAAACGGAAACAAAGTGAAAATCGAAATCCGCCTCCGGGGACGGGAAAAAGCCCACCAGCCGCTGGCGCGAGAAACGCTCGCCAACTTCGTGAAACTTGTCTCCGTGCCGAACAAGATCGAGCAGGAAATAAAAAGATTTCCGGGAGGATTCAATGTGATAATCATACCAAGCTGAATATATGCCCAAACTCAAAACCAGAAAAGCCGTCGCCAAACGCGTGAAAATCACCGCCAAAAAGAAAGTCCTGCGCCGCGACATCGGCCAGGGCCACTTCAACGCGCGCGAAGCCGGAAAGACAACCCGCAGCAAACGCCGCGACGCCGTCGTATTCAAAACAGACGCGGAGAATATTTTGAAAAATTTGCCATACAACTAAATTCGTGATTCGTTGATTGGCATTTATTAGTAGATTAGCATCATATCTTTATGTCTCGAATCAAACGCGGAACGACCGCATCCAAAAGGAGAAAGAAGGTTTTGAAACAGGCCAAGGGCTTTATGTGGCGTCGCAAATCCCACTATCGCGCCGCCAAAGAAGCGCTCTTGAAAGCCGGGAAATACGCCTATCGAGACCGTCGCATGAAAAAACGGACATTCCGCTCTCTTTGGATTTTGCGCCTGAACGCCGGCCTTCGCGCGAGCGGCGAAAAATATTCGACTTTCATCAAGAAACTTGCCGACAAAAAAATCTCCCTCGACCGGAAAGTTCTCTCCGAAATGGCGGCCAACCACCCCGAACAGTTCAAGATGTTTGTGGAGAAAGTGAAGTAAGTTTCATATATACCAAGGAGGAAGAAAATGAAAAACGGTATAGCAGTTGATCTTGAAAAAGACGCAGGAAAAATATCCAAACTAACTTTGTACCTTTTTCTGCCCGGCAAACTGCCTTTTACATCGGCCGCTTCTCTTTCCCTCGCAAATTATTTTCACCAAAGCCTGATCTTGCAGGGAAAACTAAAGAAGGATGAAGCCAGCCGCATTGCGAGCTTTTTTCTCGCAAATAGGGCCGAATGGGGACATTGGGAAAAATTTTTTGAAGAGGCTTGGGAATTTCTGGCTGCCTATTATAAATAGGCATCTGCCGCTCACCAAAAAACGCCCCGTCGGGGCGTTTCATTTTTTCAAGTGCTTTTCTGAAAATAAACCGATGTTATTTCTTTTCCCTTGAGAAAATATCGCGAAGCATTTCTCCGCCGATTTTGTATATCGCATAAAAAGGCAAAAACACCCAAATGAATTTTTTGACCCACCATTCGAAAAATTTCTCCATATCTATTTCACATTGATTAGCTTGAAGTTTCCGATGTCGTATATCACATCCTTCTTCTCAACAACGATCCTCCATTTTTTCCGCCGCGCCGTCTTTTCAAGGTTCATATTCGGATTGAAAGCGATCGGATGCTCGACCATTTTGAGGAAACTCACATCCGATTCCGTGTCTCCCACCCCGACCGAATCACGAAGCGTGAGGCATTTTTCGGAAATATACTGCCCCACCAGATGCCCCTTGTGTCGCACGGGCTCGAAAACGGTTTTCCCCGTATAGATTCCCTTTCCTTCCGTTTCATAAACCGACCCGAACACTTCGTCGAGCTTGAGATATTTGTTGTATTCCTTCACGATTTCGACGGGAGACCCGGAAATGGCAATCAGAATGTATCCGTCCGCGCGGAGCTTTTTGATCAGGTCGCGGGCAAAAATATATACCCTGTCTTTGTTGAAATCGGCCACCTTCCGGCTGGCGTCGATGATGTCTTTCTGTCGGCAGCCTTTGAGTTCCTTTTCATAGGTGCTCACGATTTTCTTCCGGTATTCTTCATACGTCCCGCGGTGTTCAAGCCAGTTGGCGTATATGCGGACCAGCGCCCGGCGGGCATCTTTTGAAAAAATCCCCCGCCAGGAAAGTTCGTCGATCAGCTCGAAGTGAAGATTTTTCCGGAAAATCGTCCCGTCAATGTCGAAGATGGCCAGCTTTTTTTTCATAAAGACTGAAATCCAATGCTAGGAATTTCCCGACATTGAGTGTCAGGAAACGCCCAAAATTTGATCTAGGATTATTTTTTCTTACCATTCTTTCCATTTCCCTCGTGCACGTCGCGGATACGGAGATAAAGCCCCCACACGCCGACCGTGATCCCGACCAGAACCCATTGCGTCGCCGCCAGCCACATCGGCTCGGCCACCCAGGAAATGACCGCCATCAAAACCGCCGTCACGGAAAGAATGAAGAATATGTCTGATGTTGATTTTATGCCCACAGTATCACCTCCTCTAGTTTTTATGTTTATTTTATTCTGAATTTTATTCTAGCAATATTTTATAAAATGGCAAACCAAAAAATTGAGAAGTTAAAATTCTAGTAGTGAATGACCACCGGCGTTCCAATATCCGTCCAGCCATACACCGAAGCCGCCGGACCCACGCCGAGCCGCACGCAGCCGTGCGAAACCGGCGTCCCAAGATGAGCCGCGCCTTCTTTATATCCTCCCGGCCATTCGGGAAGTTCGTGGATTCCGTGCCCCACTCCCGTGAATTGCATAAAGTACGGCATATACAATTTGTATTTATTCGACCACGCCCGTCCGCGTTTTCCGAGAATCTTGAATGTTCCGGTCGGCGTCGCCATTCCCCGCTTTCCGGTTGAGATGCGATATGTCCCGAGCCGCTTCCCGTCCTCAAAAATCGAGAGATGCTGTTTGGACAGATTGATGTCGATGTATTTTCCGTTTTCAACCCGGGCAGCGTGATCAACAACCTGATCTTCATTCACGACCGCCGATGAATCGCGCTTCGGCGGAACGTACGGCTTTTTTTCCGTTTTGAATTTCCCGCTGAAGATTTCCTGCCTCGGGGCGTCGACGCCGGGAACCGCGACTTGGGCTGTTATTTTCATTTCATATTCCGTTTCATATTTCAGTTTGTCCCCGGGAAAAATCCGGAATTCTTTTTTCTCGGCGTCTTCTTCCCATTTGAAATTCTCAAACGGCGTGATCGCAAAATCAATGTTGTATCCTTTCGTCGATTTGTTGAATCTTGCTTTTATATCAGAGTTGATACTCACGCTCTCGCTGTTTTCTTTTCCGGGAATTATTTCTTTTATTTCGGGATAGCCCTCGACGGAAAAAGGAAATTTGAATTCCCGCTTTTCTTTTTTGATGAATCCCTCCTCAATGCTTGTTTCCAGGTTGTATTTTTCTCCCGGCTTGAAAAAATCAACCGGCGCGATCGTGAGACGCTTCCCGTCCGCCGACCAGCTGAATGTGATTTTCTCCGACGGATTGATCCTGAAATTTTTTTCCACTTCTGGTTGATTCACCGACTGACTGAACTCAATCGCCACGGAATCTTTGTGCTCGATGACTGACTTTCCAAGAATGCTCGCTTCGGTTTTGGCAAACACCCGTTCGGCAAAAATCCCGATGTCCGCTTTTCCGATTCCCGCCAAAACCAAAAATCCGGCCGCCGGAACAGCCACCAAAAGAGCCAGAATCAGAAAGAGAGTATGCGACTTTTTTTTCATTTTACTCATCCTGCCTATTTTCCAAAAACAGCCAAAAAAAACAAAAAAACGGGAAAAATCACCCGTTTCTTTCAGCTTTTTACATTATAGCACAAAATCGGATATTTTTCAAATTTTCGCGATTTCATAAATTTCTTATCTCTTTTCTCAACTGTTTGAAATTCGGAACAGCCGCCGAGACCAGTTTCCAAAAATCTTTGGAATGATTGAATTCCTTGAGATGGCAAAGTTCGTGGACAATGATGTAGTCGAGATAAATTTCCGGCAAATGGACGATCCGGTAGCTGAAATTGAGATTGCCCTTGCGGCTGCAGCTCCCCCACACCGTTTTCTGGTTGCGGATGGAAATCCGGCCGTATGAAAAATTATACGCTTTGTTCAGCTCTTCTGTTTTTCTTTTCGCAAGGCTCCTCGCCCGTTCTTTGAGGCGCAGATATTCCCGGCGGCTTGAGCGCGGCAAAACAATCGCCGGCTTTCTTTTTCTCGCGAAATCGATTTTCCGCAAAATCCAATCGGCTTTTTGCCGGATGAAATTTTCAAGCCTCTCGACGGCCATCCCCGCCGGAAGAGTCGCCGCCAGTTCGCCGTCGGGATGAACGGTGATTCGCAAACACCGCGCCCGCCCGGACTCGCGGATTTTATACGCAATTTTTTTCTTATTTAAAAGAATCTCTTTTTTCATAATTCTCATCAAAGTTCGACTTTTCCCTTGCCCCGAACAAGTCGGGGCAATTCCTCAAAGTCGAACTTTACACTTCTTCCAATTCCTTTTTCACTTCTTCGAATTCATTCTCGACTTTTTTGAGCCGTTCGCGGCTCATTTTGATGAGCGCGACGCCCTCCTTCACTTTCTCGATTCCCGTTTCGACGTCCACTTCCCTTTGATTCTCGAACCACTCGACGATTTCTTCGAGTTTTTTGAGAGATTGGGATAAATTCGTTTCTTTCGCCATAAATTTTTTAATCTTAAGTTTTATACCAGATAATCATTTTTAAGGTCCGGCCTTAAAAATTTTGGATTCGATCTCCCCATCGCTGACTTTTATATTTAAGTTATCGCCTATCTTCACGCTTTTCACGCTTCGCACGATTTTCCCGCCGGCGCGCACCAGGCTGTATCCCAGTTTCAGCTGGCGTTCCGGGTCATGCAGTTTCAACCGGCTCTCCACATTTTTCAGGCGTTCCCGGATATTTTCAGATGCCCGCCGGAATCCCAACGAGATATTTTTTGAAAAATTTCCAACTCTTTCTTTTCCGAAAATAATCGCCTGGCCGATTTTTTCCGCTTCGCGGTGAAGAATATTTTTCACCCTTTCAAACCGTTCGAATATTCCCGAAAGATGCGCGAGCAGATTCCGCTCCGCCTCGACCACCTTTCTTTCCGCTTCGTTCCACGACCGCGTGAGTTCCACCGCCGCGCCGGTCGGCGTGGATACCATTTTGTCAGTCGCAAGCGCCGCAAGCGTCACATCCTGCTCGTGTCCGATGCCGGCCAGCACCGGAATTTTCGAGCCGGCGATTTCCCGCACCAGTGATTCCGTGTTGAAAGCTTGCAGGCTTTCGAGGCTCCCGCCACCGCGCACGATCACGAGGACATCCAGATCGGGAATATTTTCGTTGAACCATTTTATCCCACTGATCAAATCAAAAACCGCCTGCTTGCCCTCCACGCGCGAATCATAGAATTTTACCTCGAAACCAAAACTTCCCAAATTGCTGGTGAAATCCCCGATCGCCGCACCCTGTCGTGAGGTGATGAGACCTATTTTATGCGAAAAATCGGGTATCGGTTTTTTCCGTTCCGGAGAAAACACGCCTTCAGCCTCCAGCTTTCTCTTGAGTTCGTCGTAGGCTTTTTTGAGCACCCCAACGCCCGCCAGTTCAATGAGTTTCGTTTGAAAGGACATTCGCCCGCTCGGCTTATAGACGTTTGGACGACCCCAGACAATCACCTCCGCGCCCTCTTCAAGTTCCACTCCGGAAATTTGATAATCATTGCCCCAAATTAAACAATTCAAAAGACTTTCGTCCTTTTTGTCTTTGACGGAAAAGAAGACGTAGTTTCCCCGATTTTCAACGCTTGAAACTTCTCCTTTTATTTTCGCCTCCGCTTCGCGAAGTTTCGCGTTCAGGCGATCTAGATACTCCCCGACTTCGAAGATTTTTTCTCCCGCCTCTTCATCTCCCCCCTGGTGAGGGGGAGAAAGTTTCGTTTTCCCTCCTCTTGGCAAGGGGAGGGCGAGAGAGGGGTCTTCGCCCACAATCGCCAAAATTTCCCGGCCGTATCGCGCCAATTTTTTTTCCTTGATTCCCTTCACCTCCAAAAGCTCATCTGCCGTTCGCGGTTCGCGCCGGGCGATTTCCTCAAGAGTCGCGTACGGCAAAACACGGTACGCCTCGACGTTTTCCCGCCGCGCCCGCTCCGCCTGCCATTTTTTCAATTTTTCGAGAAGAGGTTTGTTCACAAGATCAGTGAATTATACAAAATTATTTTCCACCACGGAAATCTTTGAGGTGTCCCAGGACTTTTTTTCCGGCGCGAGTGATAAATTTCAGATCGTTTATATTTCTCACACTTTTTGTTTTGTTCCAGAAAAATTTCGGTGTCACGAATGAACGATATAACCTGCTTATAATATTCTTCAATTCCCCGGCGGACATTTCCGTTTTCATCACCGGCTCGCGCTGATCGAAGCGGTCGTAATCTTCGGTGAGGAGCAGATTGTTATTCTTGCAATAATCAAAGAGGGGCGTGCCGGAATACGGAATCGCGAGCGTCGCTTGGAGTGAATCGACGAGACCCTTGCGAAACAATTTTTTCACGAAATCCAGCGTGTTTTCAGCGTCCTTTTTCGTCTCCCAAGGATATCCGACCATCACGGTGATGTGCGGCTCGAGTCCGGCATCTTTGCATATCTTGAGCGCCGGTTCGATCTCGGAAACGCGCAGATTTTTGTTGATCCGGTCCAATGTTCTTTGGTTCGCCGACTCGAGACCGAAAAGCACCATCCGGAATCCCGCTTTTTTCATCAATTTGTATGTTTGAGCGTCTTTGATCGCGTTGAGACGCATATTGCAGCTTATTTTTATTTTCCCGCCGTATCCCCTTTCAATCATCCCGTTGCAAAAATCTTCGAGCCACTTTCCGACCGGAAGCGTTCCGGAATCTTCCATCACTTCTTTGACGCCCAGCTTGATCAGCCCGCCGATTTCGTCAAGCGCTTTTCCGACTGACCGCGTCCGGCATTTTTCCCCCGGAAACATCGTCGTCCAGGAACAGAAGTTGCATTTCCCCCACCAGCAGTCGCGGGCGTTCATCACGTATGTTCCGGGCGTATGCTTGAAGTTTCCGTTTTTGAACGCGTACAGTTTCCATTTTGTGAGCGCGCGGTCGATCAGCGGCAATTCGTCGAGAGAACGCGCCTCGTCGCTTCGCACGATGCGCGGGATATTTTTGGCTTCGGAATCTTTTTTCAGGTCATTCAACAATTTCAGCAGCAGAAAATCGTAGTCTCCTCCGGCAAGGACGAAATCAACTCTTGATTTTTCGAGGGATTCTTCGGGAAACGCGGCGACGTGGTCACCGAATAATACAAATTTTGGATTCCAGCTCACTCCCTCCCCTCCGTCCCGCCTGTGGCGGGACACCTCCCCTCGGGCAGGGGAGGAAATATTTTTTAACTCATTTATGATCTTCCAATGGCGCTTGATAACCGGCGTTTTTGTCTCAATCGCGACGACGTCCGGCTTTTCACGGATAAGCCGCTCTTTCCATTCTTCGTATGACAAGCCCTCCGCGATTGCGTCATCCCAAAAAACATCGCAACCCTTGGATTTCAAAAGCGTCGCGGCCGAAGCCGGAATCACCGGGAAAATATAAGTCGGGTCGGAAAACCACTGGAACTGTCGGTTCTGTGACAAAAGTGGCGCACCCTTTTTTGATTCCAACGGCGGAAATGAAATGGATATCTTCATCGAAGCTTGCTCTTTAATTCCCTCATAAAAACAAATCCCTGGATGAATCGGATTCCGTAGAATATGTGCGTGAGAAAAATATAGTATGAAGCGGCGAGCGTGACTGGGATGTTGCGCTCGTGTTTCCAGATGTCATAAAAAGCATTGAGAAGCGCGACGAAATAGACCGACCAGCCGAAAATATAAAAATATACAAATGCCCTGAAGAAACAACTGGATATCCCCCCGAAGACAACAAACAAAACCAAAAGGCTCGGCATAAAGTATCTCCAGGATAGAGAGGTTCTTGGATATCTTTTCGCAAAAAACCCCCGATGAAGTCCATAGGCGCTCACTTGTCTGATATGTTTCGCGAGTCCCTCGCGCCGGTGATGAAAGACGACAAGTCCCGGATCATAAAGTATCCGGATGTTTTTTTTGACGAGCAAATCGTGTCCGAATCTCGTGTCTTCCCCCGGCCAATAATCGCCTCCGAATCCTCCGAGCTCTTCGAAAACTTTTTTTTGGACGGAGAGATTCACGCTTGGCCAGTCCGCCACGAATTTTTTTCCTCCGACGGGACGATATCTTTCCGGAAACCCCCCCGAAAGACTGCTCAAAAAAGTCGCGCCGGAAACCCTTTGCCAGAATTTGCTTTCTTTCGGTGTGATTGCCGGCCCCCCGACGGCGGCGATTTTTTCATTCTCAAAATCAGCTTCCAGTGTTTCCAGAAAATCCTTTCGGGGATACGCGTCGTCGTCGATGAAAACCAGAATTTCTCCCCGAGCGTCGCGAATGGCCAGATTCCTTTTTGCCGCCGGGCCAGCCGGACCAGTCGGAATCTGACGAGATCTTTCCCAAATCTCGTCCGTTGCAACATCGGGATAGACGATTATTTCAAAATTTTTTTCGGCAAGCGAAAGAATGCTCGAAACGGCGCCTCGAACATAATCATTAACCTCCTTCACCGGAATAATGAAGCTGTATTTTATCATTCAAAAAGTGTTTTTCTTTCAGGGGATGTATTGTTCGGTGATTTTGAGTATCCGGTTGTTTCCAATTTCAACGTGAAACGGAACGGAATCCCAATATCCGTTTTTGACGTTCGTGTTGAAATAATTGCTGAACCGAGCAAAAGTCCAGCTCTCGTTCCAGTCACCGGTTGAATAGTCCGCGGTGAAATCGTGCGCCAGCAACTCGGCATCCGGAGAAACTTCAAACGTGCGGATGAGCGGGTTTTGATTCCGGATATAATAGTCGTTGAGCACGATGCACTCCCCTTTTTTCGGACAGAGCCCGTCTTCCCGCATCGCCTGTTCCGCCGCCGCACCCGTGAGCCACTGGACGTAGTCGATGTCGACAAAATTCTTGCCTTTTTTTGTGTAGACTTTTTTGAGATATCCGATCGCTTTTTCGGAAACTGCGGGGGGATAGATGTCGGAAGGCACGCCGTTGTCGGTCGTGTCGCCGGTCACCACCGGTTCTTCCGAAATTGAGGATTGACTCGGCAGCGTCGCGCCTGCTCCCGTTCCGGCTCCCGGCGCGGATTTTTCCGCCTCGCTCAAGGCTTGCTCGAACTTCTGCTTGTTTTCCTTGATTTCTTTTTTCACTTTTTTGAAACTCCACCATGCAATGCCGGCGACCGCAACGCAGATGAGCACAGTGAGAACAAGGCATCCGCCGAGTATCCACCACAAAGCCTTGCTCGAGCTTTTCTTCGGCGCTTCATTTGGAGCTTTCCCGGCCACCTTTTTCGCCGGCGCCGGAGTTCCGTTTTTTTGTTTTTGTGACATTTTTTTGAGTTTATTTTTTATGTCTCCCTTGCTTTTGATTATAACAAATATTCATAAATGTATCTAACCGCGCCCGTTTGTGATAAAATAAGCTTATGGCGAAGAAAAAACTGACGTTCCCGAAGGGATTCCTTTGGGGCGCGGCCACGTCGGCCCATCAAATCGAAGGCGCGAACCGAAACGACTGGTCGGTTTGGGAAAAGAAAAACGCGAAACGGCTTGCCAATGAAGCAAAAATAAAATTGGCGAAATGCAAAACAGGAAAGGCCTGCCTGCCGTCAGACAGGTTTCCGGAAATGTTCGATCCGAAAAACTATATTTCCGGCCGGGCTTGCGACCATTATAATCGCTACGAGGAAGATTTCGACATCGCGAAATCCCTCGGTCTCAACGCTTTTCGGATTTCCATTGAGTGGTCCCGCATCGAGCCGGCCGAGGGAAAATTCGACGAACGGGAAATCGAGCATTATCGAAAAGTTTTGGAAGCTATCCGCGCGCGGGGTATGGAGCCGTTTGTGACTCTCTGGCACTGGACGCTTCCCTTGTGGCTTACCGAGAAAGGCGGAGTGGCCAGTGAAAAATTCCCAAAGTACTTTGAAAGATATGCGGAGCGTATCGCCAAGGAATTTTCAGACAGCACAACTTTCTGGTTGACACTCAATGAACCCACGGCAGTGATTGGCGCTTCATATTCTGCCGGCGTATGGCCTCCGCAGAAAAAAAATCCGCTTGCAGCCTTGGGAGTTTATAAAAATCTGAGCTGTGCCCACAACTTGGCCTACGCGATAATTCGCAAAACCTCAAAAAGAGCAAGAGTCGGATTCGTCAATATTCTCAATTTTTTGGATCCATATAATAAAAATTCTCTTCTGGACAAATTGTCCGTGAAAATTGGAAATTATTTCAGCAACAAAAAATTTCTCAACCTTACGAAAAACAGCAATGATTTTTTGGCAGTGGATTATTATTTCCATCATCGCGTCAAATTTCCTTTTGCGAAAAAAAACGAAAACAAAGAAGTGTCTGATCTTGGCTGGGAAATATATCCCGAGGGAATATATCATATTTTGAAAGATCTCGGACGATATGATCTGCCAATTTACATCACTGAAAACGGGCTTGCCGATGCCGACGACAAAAAACGCGCCAAATTCATCAAAGACCACTTGCGCTGGACTCACAAGGCCGTTTCCGAAGGCGCCGACGTGCGGGGATATTTTCACTGGTCGCTCCTCGACAATTTCGAATGGGACAAAGGATTTTGGCCGCGCTTCGGGTTGGTTGAGGTGGATTATGAAACATTGGAACGGAAAATTCGCCCGAGCGCCTGGGAATACGCGAAAATCTGCAAAAATAATTACTTGGAAACTCGGTTTCCAAGTGGCAAAAAATGAACTGGATCGTCATCACAATCACGGGATACGCGCTTCTGGCCGTTGAATCGGTCATCAGCAAATATATTTTGGCCGCCCGGATGAAAAGCTGGCAGCTCTATACTTTCTATGTGGGGATATTTTCCGTTTTCAGCCTCGGATTCGCGCCTTTCGGCCTCAAATGGCTCGGAGTTGTCCCCTTTTTCATTTCCTTTTTCGCGGGAATAACCTTTTTTCTCTCACTCGCCTTCCTTTTTCGGGCGCTTATAGTTTCCTCCGTTTCCCGGGTATATATCCTTTTTGGGTCTTCATCGGCCATCGCGGCGACGCTTCTCGCCAATCTGATGCTCGGAGAAACTTTTTCGGCGCGGGAAATCGGCGGGATATTTTTTCTCATCGCGGGCGGGGTGATAATTTCATACAAATTCCGGGAAGGCCGGTTTTTCTCGCACTGGCGGGGCGCCGTGCTCTCGGGATTTCTGGCGGCATTTTCGATGATTCTTTTGAAAGACGGCTACAACGAACAATCTTTCGTGAATGGATACATTGTTAGCCGGATGGGGATTTTGACCGCGGCGCTTGGCTCTCTCGCGATTCCTGAATTCAGAAAAGCGGTGTTTCAAGGCGTTTCCGAAAGAAAGCAACGGGAAAACATTGAAAATCTCGGCGGGACAATCGTCGCGAAAACGACCGCGGGTCTGGGAACATTGCTTGTGAACTATGGCGTTTCTCTGGGCAGCGTCGCCGTCATCAGTTCTTTGGTGTCCGTGCAATACTTGCTCACCTTCATTTTCGCCCTTGTTTTGTCAAATTTTCTCAAAAATATTTTTGTTGAAAAATTTTCCGTCCTCAACATTTTGTCAAAAACCGCCGGGATTCTGGCGGTCGCCCTTGGAACGCTTCTGGTGATATTCAAATACTAAAACTTATGAAACTCCGGAAAAAAATATCCTTGCTGGTTCTGATCTTGCTGATTGCGGGATTCATTTGGCTGATTCGAAAACCGACCGGCCTGGCCGGAAATGCCGACGAAATCAAATGGGGCGTCGCTTTTTCGAAAACATTCGCGGCCGATATGGGCCTCGACTGGCGCGAAAACTATCTCGCGATTCTCGACGACCTCGGAGCAAAAAGAATTCGGCTCCCCCTCTATTGGCAGGACGTTGAGCCCGAACCGGGAAAATACGATTTCGAAGATTATGACTGGATGGTTGAGGAAGCGGGAAAAAGAAACATCGAATTGATCTTGGTCATCGGCCGCAAGCTTCCCCGCTGGCCGGAATGCCACACGCCTTTCTGGGCGGACAAACTGACCGAGGCGGAAAAACAGGAAAAAATCCTCTCCGTGATGGAAAAAGAAATCGAGCGGTACAAAGATATTCCGAATTTGCGGCTGTGGCAAGTGGACAACGAACCATTTTTGCCGTTCGGGCAGTGCACAACAACCGATAAAAATTTTCTGGACCGAGAAGTGTCGAAAGTCCGCGAGATAGACCCGGGTCATCGCATTATGGTGACGGACAGCGGCGAACTTTCCATCTGGGTGCGGGCGGCCAAGCGCGCCGATATTTTCGGAACGACGATGTACCGCGTGATCCACAAAGATCCGGTTGGATATTTCAAATATCCCCTGCCGCCCCGGTTCTTCTGGCTGAAAGCGAATTTGGTTCATCTCTTTTTTCCGGGAAAGCCGATTGTCGTTTCCGAACTCCAGGCCGAACCGTGGGGGCCGAAATTGATATACGATTTGCCGCTCGACGAGCAGGAAAAATCAATGAGTCTCGCCCAATTCCGGGAAAACATCGAATACGCGAAAACCGTCGGCTTTCCGGAAAACTATTTCTGGGGCGCGGAGTGGTGGTTCTGGCTCAAAACAAAGCACAATCGCCCGGAGTTCTGGGAAGAAGCCGAAAATGTAATCAATAATTCGAAATAAAATGAAAATAATCTGTCTCGACATAGGCGGAACGAAGATTTCAAGAGGCGTGGCAACGATAAGAAGTAGGAAATATAAATTTCTGGAAACTGACGAGATCAAAAATCCAAAAAAAGAAGGAGAAATAAAAGAAATTATCTCGGCATATTGCCATGAGATGAGAAAAAAATATTGGACAAAACGAGTAGCCGTCTCAACGGCAGATATCGTTGACCCAGTTAGGAAAACCGTCCATACGCAGAAAATAAATTTCGGCACCAATTTTTTCGATTTTGAATTTCTGAAAAAAGAGGGGTTTTCTGTGCGAGTTGAAAATGACGGACGATGCTTTGCTTTGGGAGAATATCATTTCGGAAAAGGCTGGGACAAGAAAAGTATGTTGGCGCTCACACTGGGAACAGGCATCGGGGGAGGATGCATAATCGACGGAAAAAACCTGCGCGGAGTACATTCATCAGCCCTTGAAATCGGACGATCAAAAATATTTTTTTCCGGAAAACTGGAGAGATGGGAATGGATTGCGGCGGGAAGAGGAATTGAAAAATGTTATGCCGGAGTTAGCGGCAAAAAACTGTCAACCAGAGAAATTTTCGAAGAAGCGAAAAAAGGCGAGAAAAACGCCAAAAAAATATTAGCACAGGCACAAGAGGTTTTGGGGGTTGGAATAGCCTGCCTCTTGAACATCCTCGATCCTGAATTGATTGTTTTCGGAGGAAGCATATCGAAACAAAAAAAATTCATGAAAAAGGTTTTTTTGATAGCCGAAAAAAATTGCGTCAACAAAAAAGCGAATTATAAATTCGCGATATCTTCCCTCGGCAACAAGGCCAATCTTCTGGGAGCAGCCGCTCTTTACGCCTCGGAATAAATATGGCTTGCCGCAAAAACCTACCTTCTTTTTTTCATCCAATTGGCGAGAAAAAATCCGCCGATGACAAACGCCGTGCCGGAAATCTGAGCGCTCCAGAAAAAACTTCCGGAGAGGTGATTTTCGAATTTCAGCCTTTTCTTCAATACGTGCACCAGGGATTCGGTTTTTCATCCGGATCCAGGCAGCATTCCATATCCATATGTCCCGGCTTGTTCTTTTTGCTCTTGCGCGGCTTATCATTCTTTTTGGCGCAAACCAATTTGCCGCCCACCACCTTCGCCGCCACCGGCCTATTGGCGGTGATTTTTGGCTTTGGTTTTGCCTGAGGACGGACAATTGAAACGAGCCGGAACGAGTTGACAGCTTCTTTGTATTCAGGAAAGGTCCGGCTGGTTTCTTTTTCCGGGTCGGAAAACCTGTCGCCGTTCTCCCCGACTGCCGGAACAATGTTGTATATGTAATCTCCTTTTGTAATGCTGAAAAAATAAGCCGGCTCATAACAGGGATTACCCTCTTTCACGCTAACTTTTTGAAAATACAAATCTTTTTCCGGACCGAAACTCATTTCTTTTGAAATCTCGCAGCCGTTCGTGTCTTCGGGAGCACCGTCTTTTTTGTGAATGTCGTTTGTGTTTTCAAGGCCTTGCACCTTTTTCGCCGAGTATATCTTCACGTCGTACCCTTCGAAAACGCCGCTTTCATTTCCGCCGTTTTTCCGGAACTTGTATATCGTTTCATATACGGCGCTTTTTTCGGTGGCTGTTTTGTATTGGGTGTTGTTTTTCCATTCATCCGGATGTCCGATCTCAAAGCCGTACCATTTGTTTTGATAGGTGTCCCAGGCGGTCGTGTCAATCGGCTCCGGCAAAGTTTCTCCGGTGAACAATTCCTGCTCTTCCGGTGTTTGAATCAGGGCTTCTTTGCTTTCGGGCGGGAACAATTTCGCTTTTTCAAGAAACATCGTCACGCGTTCGTGATACATAACGGAAAAGCCAATGGCAAAAAAAGCGAGGAGAACAAAGATCCATTCGATTGTGTGAATGACCGGCTTGTACTCTCGATTGAAGGGGTGCTTCACCGCTTCGGTGATTTTCTCCGACAAGTTTTCGAAAAAATTCTTTCCCGCCGTTTTTGTCTTTTTCATTTTTTATTTTTAAAATAGTTTTTGATTCCCTCTGCGAAATATAATAGCAAATTTTTCAAAAAAGCGGAAATCCTGTATGAAGCAATATTTGCGACAAAGCAAAAAAACAGCCCGCCGGCGGCAATTGGGTCGATATTCCACCGAGGCGGAAGAATTTCACCACCCGCCCCGTAGCATCCCGCTAAGCGGGATTGCTTCTGAGGTATCTCCCTAGAAAGGAAAAAGCCAGACTCGTGAAAGCCTGGCTGGGCAGTTGCCCAAAAAATTTCGCAGTTAAGTGCAAGGGCTTTTTAGTAAAGAGTTGAATTGTTAAAGACCAAACGACATCTTGAAGTGGTCAGCATCTAGGTATACTTCCGCTGACGGAAAATTCCGATGAAGTATTTCCTTAACAAAATCCCTGTCAACAGACCCATATAATTTGCTCCTTCCTGAAATACTGAATGTTAGTACCCCCTCTTTGTTAGGGAGAACGCCCAAGGAAAGCCCACCGCCACCGAAAACTTTATGTACTTCGCCAAAAAGCCTTGTGAATTGCCTCACGCAGTCTTCGTGAGATACTTCATCTTGTGAAGCAACCACTATAAGACCACGCTTTCCTTGATATTCTCCATCCAATAACACAAATCTCCCAAACCATTTGCAGCTGTTGAAGCAGCCAGGAAGAGATTTCACATCCCGCCAGTTCGGAGTAAAGATTGCGTTTCTTTGAACAAGAACAACCCTGGCATCGTTGTGCATATTCGCCTCCTACAAACAGGTGTTTTGCCTTCAATAACAAAAGCAAAATTACAAATCATTGTCAATTTTTTTCAAAAGCGGAGTGGACTCCAAAAATCTCCTTCAAAATAGTTCGTTTCGTGGGAGATAACACAAAAACAGGATTTTATCCCTGTGTATAATGGCACTTGACCGCCTTTTTTGATATTGATAATATAAAGATGAGAGAGGGAAAGGTTCCAAAAACAACAAATCCCAAATAGGGTGAGGAGCTGAGAAGCAGAGTACGCAGAACTTATGCGAAATTGATTGGAAAGTATATCCAATCAGTTCTCTGCCAGACCGACAGCTAAGGTTCCAAAATTCATCCTACTTCCTAACGCCAAAAGCGGTTATAATGCAGGAGCAAAGGGTGATACCGAAGCTTCGGATACGAACACTCACTTCGTGGGTGTAGGCGCCTCGTGTGATACCTCTTTCTCTTTTCGGGCTTCCCAGCGGAAGCCCTTTTTTATATCTGCAAACAAAAAACACCCAAATCGTTAACTATTCCTAAAGTTGAACTTTAGGAATAGTTAATTTAGGATTGAGAAGTTGATGCTGAACATCAACTCTTTCACCGTATCTCATTAGGTATTAATTTATTGGCTGAATTTTTATTTGATATGTTTTTATGAGCTTCCTATTAGAATCAGAAAGGTCATAGACATTGATGGTACCGACATCTGGAATATTTGGCAAAGACCCGCTGGAGCTGGAAATTTTTAGCGCGCTTACAAAATATGATTTCACAAGACGATTATTCGAGTCGCTCTCGCACGAAAAAAGAGAATTGGAACTGTGTTTTTCAAATGGATTTATTTTTGAGATATCCACGTCGCAATAAACCGGCTCAAGATATCCAAATGCCCCGATGAAGTCGTTGAAATTCATTTCTCCTTTTGCAACGTTTAACGGTTCTTTTAGAAGAAAATTATAATAAGTATTAAGACAAACATCGGAGGGAAATTCGCCGCAGGAAACCGTCTTTGACGCAATGAAACCTTGGATCTTGCCGTTTTCCGAAGAGACGGAATAGATTTTATTGTCATATTCCGAAAATGCATTCTTCGGTGAAGTGTCATAAATCTGAATAAAAGGAATAGCGACCGCTGCAGTATATGCAATAATAATTACTATCACAATGTAAATTACAAGCCTGGTTATTATTTTATTTTTCAATTCCTTCTGGCCGCTCATAAATAGACAATGAATATTTATTTTCTTAATAATAGTTTAAAAAAGCAAAAAACGCCATCTCAGGCGTCTTTTGTTCCCTAATAGCAAGCTTTTGCGGCCCCCTTCGCTAAAAGCTACGGAGGCTAAAAGTTGCCCTTTTTAATTGCAAATTTTTGTGGTTGCCCTGGCTAAAAGTATCTATTCTTGCCCCGATTGTAACATCAGGGAACGACCATATAGGATTATAGTGATAATGGATACCACTACTTCACCGTATCTCCCTAGAAAGGAGGTGATCCATCCACAGCTTCCGCTACGGATGCCTTGTTACGACTTCACCCTTATCATCGATCCTACCGTGGTGCCGCGTGAGCGGCGCTTCGGGTATTACCGACTCTCTTGGTGTGACGGGCGGTGAGTACAAGACCCGAGAACGTATTCACCGGGACATGGCTGATTCCCGATTACTAGCGATTCCGGCTTCATGGAGTCGAGTTGCAGACTCCAATCCGAACTGGGACCGGTTTTTTGGGATTGGCTCCGGCTCACGCCTTGGCAACCCGTTGTACCGGCCATTGTAGCATGCGTGTCGCCCAAGGTGTCAAAGGGCCATGCTGATTTGACGTCATCCCCGCCTTCCTCCCAGCCCCAGATTTTTAATCTCTGATTCAAAATCTGGGGCTGGGCAGTCTCGTGTGACACTTGTAACACACGACAGGGGTTGCGCTCGTTTCCCGACTTAACGGAACACCTCACGGCACGAGCTGACGACAACCATGCAGCACCTGTCCTACACCCTCGAAGGAGTCCCGCCTTTCGGCGGGATTGCAGTAGGATTTCAAACCTTGGTGAGGTTCCTCGCTTATTGACGAATTGAACCGCGTGCTCCACCGCTTGTGCGGGTCCCCGTCTATTCCTTTGAGTTTTAAGCTTGCGCTCGTACTTCCCAGGCGGCCAACTTAACGCGTTAGCTTCGGTCCTGAAAGGGTCGATACTTCCAAGACCTAGTTGGCAACGTTTAGGGCGCGGACTACTGGGGTATCTAATCCCATTCGCTACCCGCGCTTTCGTGTCTCAGCGTCAGATCAAGTCCAGCTCACTGCCTTCGCCTTTGGCGTTCCATATGATATCAACGCATTTTACTGCTACACCATATGTTCCATGAGCCCCTACTTGCCTCGATCGATGACGTTTCAGGCGCAGTTCCAACGTTGAGCGCTGGAATTTGACGTCTGACTATCATCGTCGCCTACACACGCTTTACGCCCAATAAATCCGGATAACGCTTGAGGTCTCTGTATTACCGCTGCTGCTGGCACAGAGTTAGCAACCTCTTATTCGCAAGGTACCGTCAAACGTGCACAGCACGCAATTTCCAATCACTATTTTGTCATCCCACACTTGATGTGGGATCCAGAAAATTTCTTTAGGAATTGAGTTGAGATTGCGAGTGCTGCTGCAATCTCGCAAAGAAAAATACAAAAATTAAACGCTATTCGGGATCTTCGCAAACACCCATTAAAATCTTCTCAGCTTCGGGATTGTTTTTAAATCTCTTTCCTAGCTCCTTCATTATGACCTTTGCCCTGAACAGAGCGTGATCATAACCATTTGCCGGAAAAATCATGCTTTCTGCCCCCACAGGGACAATGCCATGGCGCATATACACGCTGTATTTTCCGACAAGCTTTGCTGCTATAATACACAGCCTTAGCAACTCCACTTCATTTAATTCTTCGAGATTATGTTCGCTCAGCGAATTTAACTCCAGATCCGGCCACATCTTATTTCACCTCCGAAAAGAATTTTCCCTCAACACAATTCCTAAAGTTTTCGTGATATTGGATTCTCCGTGCTGAACACGGTTTCTTCCCTTGCAAAAGCGGTTTACAACCCGAAGGCCTTCATCCCGCACGCGGCGTCGCTCGGTCAGGCTTTCGCCCATTGCCGAAGATTCTCGACTGCAGCCACCCGTAGGTGTTTGGACAGTGTCTCAGTTCCAATGTTGGGGATCATGCTCTCACATCCCCTACCCGTCATAGCCTTGGTGGGCTTTTACCCCACCAACAAGCTGATAGGACACAGGCCGCTCCTCAAGCCCCAGCTCCAGTTTTCATCTTTAAATCACGAAATTATATTTTAGCAAACACTAATTTATATGCTTGCTGAAGTGAATTAAATACGAAAACTGGGGCTGGGTTTACTCCGAAGAGAACTATCTCGCATTATTCCCCCTTTCGAGGGATTATTCGAGACTCGAGGGTACGTTCCTATGCATTACTAACCCGTTTGCCGTGCCGCCAAAAGGCGGCACGCGACTTGCATGCCTTATCCACGCCGCCAGCGTTCATCCTGAGCCAGGATCAAACTCTCAATAAGAATTGAGATTCATCGAAATTCTTATTGAGCCCCGTCGAATGACGGGGCCAATAACGAATAAAATAAATTCTCAATTTTGAGCACCCGAAATTTTTTGATGAAAATTCCGGCGAACTCTGAAAGTAAACAATTTCTAATTGAATAGACTCTAGCTTTTGTCGAACCCATCAAAATAGGTGCGACAGGCCCGCCTGCATCGCTATGCGAGCAAAGCTCGCTTTGCGAAGCATTGCGGGCAGGACAACCACAAAAACTTGCAATTTTTATCCCGTCGAATGACGGGATGTTGTCATTCAATTGTCAAAGTTCTTCGTGTTTTTTTAGACAAGTAAAACACGACCGGAATAATCGGCAATCGTATTACCAACTATTCCAGTCGCGTCTTTCACTTTAATTCACCCTAATTATGGACAAAAATGATAGACTTTGCGGTTTTTTAAATTTAATTTCAACGGCAAAGGTAATTATAGCAATACCCAAAAACGTGTCAAGGGCAATTATAAGTTTTCCACCGCCTCTCGGAACTTATCCCCCCGGTCAATTTCATTCTTGAACATATTGAAGCTGGTCGCTCCCGGTGAAAAAAGAACGATGTCCCCTGGCCCGGCAAGGTTTTTGGCTCGCAAAACCGCCGCTTTCAAATCATCAAATTCGCTATCAACGCACTTGGAAACCGAGTTTCCAAGTTCTCGCTTTATCTTTTCCGTCGCATCCCCTTTCAAGAAAACAACCTTCTTCACTTTTTCAGAAATAGATTTCGCGAATTCCTTGAAGTCCAAATTCTTGTCCATACCCCCGGCGATCAGAATGATATTCCCCGAGAAAGAATTTATTCCGGCAACGGCCGCATCAGGCATCGTGGCCGCCGTGTCGTTCACATATTTCACGCCGCCCAACTCCCGCACAAGTTCAAGTCTGTGTGGAACGCCTTTGAAATTTTTGACCGCTTCGCAAATTTTTTCCGGTGAGATTCCGTGCGCCAATGCCGCAGCAGTTGCCGCCAAGACATTCCCGATATTGTGCCCGCCACAGAGATTTATATCGTTCAAATCGCAAATTTCTTTTTGCTCAGATTCATCTTGAAAAATAATTTTTCCATTTGCGACATAGACGTCCGACGTCTTATCGATTTTAGACGTCCGACGTCTAAGGGGTTCTGTTGAAAAAAATATCATCTTTGATTTTGTCTCTTTCGCCAGCCCTCGCGAAGCCTCGTTGTCAAAATTCAAAACAACAAAATCCCCCGTCTTTTGATTCGAAAAGATATATTTCTTGTCCGCAATGTATTTTTCCATCGAGTCGTAATAGTTGAGATGATCGGGATAGATGTTCGTGACGACTGCAATGTGCGGACTCATTTTTGCCCGCCCCAATGCCGACAAACGCCAGCTTGAAAGCTCGAAGACGACCACGCCGTTTTTCACTTTTTCAATTTCCCCCAAAACATCAAGGACCGGTTTTTGTCCGATTCCCGCCGTGAAAACTTTTTTTCCAGCCGTCTTCAAAATTTCTGTGATCAAAGTGGCAGTCGTCGTTTTGCCCTTGCTGCCCGTCACCCCGATAATCGGCAATTTGCACATTTTGAAAAATATACTTGAGTCCATTTCGACCGGAATGTTTTTTTTGAGCGCCGCCTGAATGTGTTTCGAGCTCCACTTTGCCGCCGGACTTTTCACAACCAAATCGACGTTTTCAAAATCTTCCATCCGGTGCTGGCCCAATACAAAAGAAACATTTTTCAGATCCTTGAGTTTTTCAAGTGAAGGGGAAAGTTCCTCTTCATTTTTCATATCCGTCGCGACCACCCGCGCTCCAGACTCGGCAAAAAAACGCACGGTTGCCACTCCGCCTCCGTGCAGTCCGATACCCATCACTGTGATTTTTTTGCCATTAAAATCTTCTTTTTTCATTCCGAAATAATTCTGTTAGATAAATATCTCCCAAATTTCTAAACAAATCCCAACGCCCAAAACCAAAATTTTAGGATTTGAGTTTTGAGATTTTTTTAGGTCAATTAGAAATTAGAAATTCACCATTCATCTCTCCCGTCAATTTCCTGTCCCGCATCGCGAATTTTCCGTTCACAACCACTTCCTCGACACCGACAGAATATTGGTACGGTTTTTCAACCGTCGCCCGGTCGGAGATGATTTTGGGATCGAAAACAACAATATCAGCCCGGAAATCTTTTTGCAAGACGCCGCGGTCGGATACCCCCGCTTTTTTCGCCGGCATTGAAGTCATTTTTTTCACGGCCTCCTCAAGCGACAGCAATTTTTCATCGCGGACATACCTTCCCAAAACGCGCGCGAATGACCCGAAGCAGCGCGGGTGGACCAGTTCGCCCGTTTCCTTGTGGGAAATGCCGTATCCGGCTCCGTCCGTCGCGATGATCGAAAGCGGGTGCTTGAGACCATTGCGAACGTTTTCTTCCCCGAGACAATTCATAATTGTGATCACTCTTCCTTCGCTCGAGAGCAAAATGTCCAGAATCGCTTCTTCGACGGAAACCCCGCGTTCGGCCGCGATGTCGGAAACTTTTCTTTTCACAAGCGATTTCGGCAGGGCGCAAACGGCGATCACCGCGTCTTCATAATGGTATTGAGCCGTGCTTTTCATTTCTTCGGTTATTTTTTCCCGGATGTGTTTTTCTTTCAATCTCTTGAGAAGCATTTTCTTTCCGCCGTCTGCCGCCCAAGCCGGAAGATGGACATAGAGAACCGATCCCGTTTCGGTGTAGGGATAAATGTCGAAATTGACGTTCAATCCGTCGTCCCGCGCCTTCTCGATCATTGAGAGCGCTTCGCCCATCAAAGGCCAATTTCGCTCTCCCATCACCTTGAGATGCGAAACTTCGAGATTCACTCCGGTCTGCCCGGCAAGATCGATTGCCTCCTTGAGAGCGGGAATGAGTTCATCGGCTTCATTGCGAAGATGGATCGAAAAGAGGCGATCTTTCTCTTTCACTATTTCCGCAAACTCCATCAGCTCATCCCAAGCGGCCTGGCTCTCGTGACTGTAGGCCAACCCGACCGAAAAACCAAGCGCGCCTTCATCGAGAGATTTTTCAAGAAGCCGCTTGACGGTTTCCAGCTCTTCCCTGTCAAGCCGGCGCATTTCATCCAAAACGACGCCGCGGCGCAGCGTCCCGTGCCCGACAAGGGAGCCGAAATTAACCCCGAATTTTCGTTCTCTCATTTTTTCGGCGAACTCGGAGAATGTCAGCCAGTCAACATTCACCTTTTGGATGTCTGTCCATTTCTGGATTGACTCGATTATCCGCCCATCGGTGAGCGGCGCAATTGAAGCCCCGCAATTTCCGCCAATGGCCGTCGTAATCCCCTGGAAAATGAGGCTTGGAAGGTGAGGTTCGAGAAAAATTTGCCAGTACCCGTCGGAATGATTGTGGATGTCGATGAATCCCGGGCAAACATTTTTCCCGGTTGCGTCAATTTCGATTTCGCCTTTCGCCCTCTTCAACTTTCCTATTTTTGCGATTTTTTCACCAGACACGGCTACATCGGCTTTGAAGCCGGCTTTGCCGGTTCCGTCGACTACCGTGCCATTTTTGACGAGAATGTCGTACATAAATTTATTTTTATTTTTTTTCCGAGTATTTTTTGCGCCAATTTTTCGAAATGCGGCGTAAGGTCGCTCACGAAGTATTCATCCCCACTTGGAAACTTCGTTTCCAAGTGGGCTTTTTTGAGTTCGCCTGCCAATTTTTCTCCAGAATTGATCACTTTCGTCCGCCGACCCATCACGCCGGAAATGATTTTTTCGAGCAACGGATAGTGCGTGCACCCCAAAAGAAGTGTGTCGATTTTGTTGAGTTTCAGTTCACGCAGATATGTCCGCGCAATTTTTTTCGTTTCCGGACGATTGATCCAGCTTTCTTCGACAAGCGGCACGAAAAGCGGACAAGCCCGGGTGAAAATCTCTATTTCGGGATCAATTTCGGATATTTTTTTCTTGTACGCGCCGCTGTTTATGGTTGCCGTTGTGCCAATCACCCCGACTTTATTTTTCTTCGTGCTTTCCGCAATGGCTTTCGCGCCCGATGAAACAACATCGTATATTTTGAGTTCCGGATATTTTTCGCGGAGATGATCCGCCGCGAGCGCCGAGGCCGTGTTGCAGGCGATCACAATCGTCCGACAGCCCTTTGATTTCAAAAATTCGACGATTTCCCCGGAATATCTTTGGATTGTTTGCGCGCTTTTGTTTCCGTACGGCAAACGCGCCGTGTCGCCGAAATAAATTGCGGGAACATCGGGCAGTTGTTTTTTTATTTCCTTCAAAACCGTCAGCCCTCCCACCCCTGAATCAAAAATACCAATCATGTTTCGTGTTATGTGTTACATGTTTCGCGAAATAAGTTCCGCCACCTCAACCAGCCTGTTCGCGTATCCCCACTCATTGTCATACCACCCGACGACCTTCACCAAATTACCGTTCGCCATCGTGAGCGCGAGATCCACGATCGCGCTCGCCGGATTTCCCTTGAAATCCATCGAGACCATTTCCTCTTCCGTCGCGTCCAAAATTCCCTTCAAATATCCGACGGCTGCCTCCTTGTAGGCGGAGTTTATATCTTCAACGCTCGCCTCTTTTTTCAAGACACACACGAAGTCCGTCGCCGAAACAACGGGAGTGGGAACCCGCATCGAAATTCCATTTAGCTTTCCATCAAGATGCTTCATTGCTTTCCCGACGGTTTCCGCCGCGCCTGTGGAGGTCGGGATGATATTCACCGCCGCCGAACGCGCCCGGCGCAAATCCTTGTGCGGCAGATCCAAAATACGCTGGTCGTTTGTGTACGAATGCACTGTTGTCATAAACCCCTTTTCCACGCCGAATTTTTCGTCGAGCACCCGGATCATCGGCGCCAGGCAATTGGTCGTGCAGGAACCGTTTGAAATGATGTTTTGCGACGGATCGTATTCTTTTTCATTCACGCCGATGAGGTGCACCGGAATATCATCGTCCTTGGGCGGAGCGGAAAGAATCACTTTTTTCGCCCCTGCGTCAATATGCTTTTGCGACCCTTTCCGATCGACAAACACACCACTGCATTCAAGAACAACGTCGACATTCAAATCTTTCCAGGGAAGCTTGGCCGGATCCGGCTCGGTGAGGCTTTTTATCCGCCGGCCGTCGATTATGATTTCCCCGTCGCCCGCTTCCACGCTTTTCCCATAAACTCCATATGAACTGTCGTATTTCAAAAGATGCGCCAGTGTCTTGTCGTCGGCCAAGTCATTGATGGCGACAACTTCGATATCGTTTTTTTCCAGAGCGATTTTGAGCGCCGGCCGGCCGATCCGGCCAAAACCGTTGATGGCGATTCTGGTCATAAATTCAAAAGTTAAAAATAAAAAATCAAAATGTCAATTCAAAACACAAAAATTTTCGGACAGCAAAAAATGTTTTTGGTTCACTATTTTGAAATTTTGCATTGTCATTTTTCATTTTTATTTTTACATTTTACATTAATCCAGCACCTCCAGCCCCCGAAAGACTTTTTCATATCCGTCGATTGCGCCCTGCAGTTCTTCGGTTCCAACTTGAAACGAAGGATCTTCGGCAATTTTCCGGCTCAACTCGTGCGCGGCAGCGGCCTCCTCCGCCCCAATGAGCTGTCCCGGTTTCACTGACGCGATCTTTTCTCCCGCGTCTTTCCCTTTGTGTCCGATTTTTTCCAGAATCTCGTTCATCATCTTGTCGGCTTCGATCACGGCGATTTTTCCGCCTGACACGCCCCCTTCCAGAACATTTTTTTTGATTCCCTCCCACCGTTTTTCATATTTTGATTTTTTCAACTTCGGGGCACTCGACCCATACACGGCAACCTTGACATCCCTTTGCAGTCTCTTTGAAAGAAGCAAAATATCGGCGATGAGAAGAATGATGAAGGCAAAGGCGCCAACCACTTTGAGAACGCCAAAAAAAGTCGAAGCGGTGAAAGCATCCCAGATTTGTTTGACGATGGCGAAGATGTTGATTTCCATATCGATTTTCAGCTATTTTCAAAAACGTGCGCCGCATTCAGCAATGTCTCTTCATCAAACCATTTTCCCATAAGCTGCAACCCGACCGGAAGCTCCTTGTCTTCTATTCTAACACTTCCTGCCGGAATGGAAATAGCGGGAATTCCCGCGATATTGGCCGTCACGGTGTATATGTCCGCAAGATACATTTCGAGGGGGTTTTCCGTTTTTTCCCCGATTTTGAAAGCCGGTGTCGGCGCCGTCGGCCCGAGAATCAAATCGATTTTCTTGAAAGCTTCTTCGAACTCTTTTTTGATGAGAGAGCGCGTTTTTTGGGCTTTTTTATAATACTGGTCGTAATATCCGGCTGAAAGGGCGTAGGTTCCGAGCATAATCCGCCGCTTCACTTCGCGCCCGAGATATTTCGCCCTGGATTTGAAATAAATGTCGGACAAAACCAGATTGTCTTCGGTTTTTTCTTTTTCAACCGATTGGCCGAATCGGATTCCGTCGAAGCGTGCCAGGTTTGAACTCACCTCGCAAGGCATAATGATATAGTAAGTCGCCAGAGCGTAGTCTCCGCTCGGAAGGCTCATTTCGACAACTCTCGCCCCCAGTTTTTCATATTTTTCAATCGCTTTTTCGACCAAATTTTTGACGCCGCCGTCCAGCCCACCTTCGGAAAAATATTCTTTCGGCACGCCGATTTTGAGATTGCTGATGTCCGCTCCTCCTAGTAAGTCTTCGTATTTTTTTTCCGCCATATTCATCGAGGTGGAGTCAAGCCGGTCTCTTCCGGATATTTTTGAAAAAACAATCGCCGCGTCCTCCGCGCTTTTTGCGAGCGGTCCAATCTGGTCGAAACTCGAGGCCATCGCAATGAGGCCATATCTGGAAACAGCCCCATACGTCGGCTTGAGTCCAACGATTCCGCAAAGAGACGCCGGCTGCCGGATGGACCCACCTGTGTCCGAGCCAAGGGCAAACGCGCACATACCCGCCGCCACCGCCGCCGCCCCGCCGCCTGAAGACCCGCCGGGAACACGGGAAATGTCGTGCGGATTTTTTGTTGTCTGATAGGCACTGTTTTCCGTGGAAGATCCCATCGCGAATTCATCGAGGTTTGTTTTTCCCAAAAACACCGCGTCGCACTTTTTCAGCTTTTCTATCACCGTTGCATCGTAGGGCGCGACAAAATTCTCGAGTATTTTCGACCCCGCCGTCACCGGCAAACCCTCGATGCAGATATTGTCTTTGATCGAACAGGGTATCCCCGCGAGCAAGTCCACTTCTTCCCCATTTTTTATTTTCCCGTCCACCGCGCGCGCCTTGTCGAGCGCGAATTCCTTGTTGAGGCTTATATAAGCCTCTATTTGAGGATCCCTTTTTTCGATCGAGTCAAAATAGTCCGAGGTGAGTTGTTCGGAGGTAATTTCCTGATTAATTAGTTTTTTATGCAGTTCTCGAATCATTCAATTCTGGCTACTAAATACTAATCGAGTACTAATATACTAATTGATAGAATTATATGATTCGTATATTCGTAATGCGATTCGTATTTCGTAGCCCACTAGAAAACCGCCTTCACCTTGTCGAATCTGTCTTTTTTTTCCGGAAAGTTGTTAATCATTCTTTCTTTCGTTTCATCGCTTGCCTCGATCACTTTGTCCTCCCGTGTGACATTTTTCGCGCCCGTGATGTGCGAAATCGGCTCAACTTTTTCGGTGTCCGCTTCATTGAGTTTTTCCACAAAACCCAAAATATCCGAAAGTTCACGCGAGTACTTTTCGGCTTCTTCGCCGGTTATTTCAATTCTTGCTAAATTCGCGATTTTTTGGACTTCGGATTTGGACAGCATATTATTTAACCATCTTTATAAATTCCTTTTCATCAAGCACTTTCACCCCTAATTCTCTCGCCTTATCATACTTCGATCCCGGATTTTTGCCAACCACAACGAAACTTGTGGCACGGCTCACGGACGAAGAAACATCGCCTCCCAGCGCGCGGATTTTTTCTTTCGCCTCGTCGCGTGTCATCGATTCCAGCTCGCCGGTGAGAACGAAGGATTTATCGCGTAACACATAACCCCTAACACGTAACATCGGGAAACTTACGTCTACTCCGAGATTTTTCATCTTTTCCAGCAACCTGATGTTCTCCTTGCTATTAAAACAATCGGCCAAGCTCTCAGCTGATTTCTCACCAATGCCTTTTATATTCAGCCAATCCTCGGCTTTTATTTGTGGAAAATACTTTATCATATCTCCCAGATTGCTAATCTTGTTATGTGTTATGTGTTCCATGTTACGTGAAATCAAAACGGCCGTTTCCTCCCCCACGTGCCTGATCCCCAGCGCGAAGAGAAATTTCGGAAATTCGATTTTTTTCGATTTTTCAATCGCGCGAACCAGATTGTCCGCCGATTTTTCCGCGAAACGCTCGAGGGGTTCAAGGTCGCCCGTTTTGAGCTCAAAAATATCGGCAAAGTTTGAAATCAAACCTTCGCTCATCAGCTGTTCGACGATTTTCTCACCCAATCCCTCAATGTCAAAGCCCTTTCTTGAAACAAAGTGAATGATATTTTCTTTTTCAATGGCGAAGCATTTTTTGTTTGTGCAATAGTGCGCGGCGGAAAAGCTTGGCTTTGAGGAATCGCGAACTTTAGTTCGCGAGGGAAAAGCCGAGCTTTGAGAAATAATCTCCTTTTTCACTCCTCCCCCACAAATTGGGCAGCGCGTCGGCATATGAAACTTGTGTTCGCGCCCCGTGCGCAGATTTTTGAGGACTTCCACGACCTCCGGAATCACGTCGCCGGCCTTGTGAATCACGACTGTGTCCCCGATGCGCACATCAAGTCTTTTTATTTCATCCTCGTTGTGAAGCGTCGCCCGCGAAACGGTCGATCCGGCGACCTGCACGGGCGCGAGGTGCGCGACGGGAGTGAGCGCGCCGGTCCGCCCCACCTGGACTTTGATGTCCTCAACAACTGTCGTCACTTTTTCCGGAACGAATTTGAAAGCAACCGCCCAGCGGGGGGATTTTCCGGTGTATCCAAGCTCTTTTTGCAACTCATTTGAGTTAACTTTCACAACAATCCCGTCGATCCCATATTCTTGTTTGTCGCGCTTATCTACCCAGTGGGTATAAAATTTTTGCACGTCATCCAATCTCTCGCAAAGTTTATAATTCGGATTAACCTTGAAACCGAGCTTGTTAAGCAGTCCCAATTCTTCTATCTGCGTTTTCACTCTCCCTATCTTCCCTCCCTTGACAAGGGGGGGAGGTGGAGGGGGGGTCTGTATCTCGTCTATGTCATAAACATAAGAATCCAGCCTTCTTCTCGCCGTAATTTTCGGATCAAGCTGGCGGATTGATCCCGCCGCCGCGTTTCGCGAGTTGGCAAAAGGCGGCAACCCCTCTTTTTCACGCTCTTTGTTGATATGCGCCAAGTCGCTTTTCCTCATCCAGGCTTCGCCGACAACGACAATATCAACCGGCTCCGCCAATTTGAGCGGTATGCTTTGGATCGTTTTCACCTGTTCTGTCACATTTTCCCCGACCGCACCATCTCCCCGCGTCGCCGCCCGGACCAGAATCCCTTTTTTATACGTCAAGATGATTTTCAGCCCGTCAATCTTTATCTCTGCGCAGAATTCCAATTTAGTGGAAGTCAAGCTTCCACTTGGAAGCTTGACTTCCAAGCGCTTGTTCAATATGCGAACGATCTTTTCTTCCCACTTCACAAGCTCTTCGAATGTGAAAGCGTCATCGAGCGACCATTGCCGATGTTTGTGACGAACCTTCTCAAATTTCGCCAGCGGCTCACCGCCAATTCTTTGCGAGGGCGAATCCACACTTTTGAACTCGGGATATTTTTCCTCGAGGGCGCGGAGTTCGCGCATCAAGGAATCATAAACCTCGTCCGAAACCTCCGGCCGGTCCAAGGTGTGATATTCCCGCCGGAGTTTGTCGATTTCACGGCGAAGTTTTTCGATTCGCTTTTTGATCTCATCTTTCGCTTTCATATGCGTATTCTAGCAAAAAATGCGGGGAAAATAAAGCTCCCCGAGCTTACCTACCTCACCGGCAGGCAGGCGCATAAGGTATCCGTCCGTTTCTTCGGGGGAGTGAAATCCCCCGAAGCAGAAAAGGAAGCATTTCACCATTCGGTGATCTCCCGCAGGGATGACATCCGACGGGCTTACGCCCGTGGTTTTCTGCGAAGGGGGATAAAGCGATATGACAAAAAAATAACGCAGGAGCAAGGTTATTACCTTGCTCCGCATATTCAGAACAAAAGGAGCAGGGTGTAATCCTGCTCCTGCGATGACATCAAAATTTTTCATTTTGAAACTTGCTATATTTCTTCCCAGCCATAATCACGGGAGGAAACGGTAGTCTGGACGTTGATAGAATCGGTCTCCATCCCTTCCTCATCTTCCGGCACAATATTGAGATTTATTTCCACCCAGCCGCGGTTCTGGCCGGGATCCGTTGTATCCGTCGGCATACTGTAAAAACCGGAATCAGAATCAAAAGACATTCCTGAACCCGAAAGATTCACCAGCTCTTTATAATTGGTTGCTGCTGCAGGACAAGCAGAGCTCGTTGCCGGAACACTTTCATTTATTTCCAATTCATTGACTGTTATCCTATAGCACACTTTTTGCTGGTTTCTGTTTCTCACAACCATAAAATAGTTGTCTTTGTTGCCATCGGCGTGCGCCCCTTCAATCTTCCCCATCCGCACGTCTTTGGCGATCGAGGAAATCGCGAATTCGGCGTTTTCCTTCACAAACTTGATGGCCCGCGCTTTCTGGTGAGCTTTTGTCGTCGACACAAAAACCGAAACGATGGCAACCGTGATGAGAGAGAAAATGAAAATCGAGACCAGGAGTTCAATGAGGGTGAAACCGGGATTGGTATTTGGTATTTGGTATTTGGCCCGCCTGCAACGCTTTGCCAGTCCGCAGCAGATGCAGCCCTGCCCTAAATGCAATCTTTGCAGGCAGGGCTTCTGGCAGGCGTAGCAATGCGGGCGGGTATTTGGTATGTTTTTTTTCATCAATCTGTTGCCTGTTATAAAACAAAACTAGTATTCGTTTTTGTAAATGATATCCGTGGCCGTCGTGACACGACTGTCATTATCCCATTTCACAGTGGCAATAATGCTTAAGCCTACAGCGCTAGGACAAGGAATTGATGATCCATTGATATTCACGCAACTTATATCCAAATATCTCTGCATTCCTATACCATTTCCACTGTCACATTGCTGATAACGACCACCGGAAAAGCAAATATAATAATTGTACGAAGTACCTCGAAAATTATGAGAGACGAGAGAATCATAATCTATTTTCTGAACATTCCCTTGAAGCTCAGAAACAATTGTCGCCCAATCTTTTTTTTCACCCATTTTTTTATACTCCACTAAATTCCGCACCAATTCCGCACCTTCCTGCGCGAGGCCGGCGGCGATGATTTCGTTTTTGGCGTCGAATTGACTCTCAAGACTCGCATTGAAAAAAACGATGACGCCGATGAGGCCCACGGAAACGAAGAAAATGGTGATCAGGAGTTCAATGAGGGTGAAACCGGGATTAGTATTTGGTATGTTTTTTTTCATTTTGAGCTAATAAATTCTTCCGGAGGAATCAATATGAACATAGGTTTTATTGCTTTCCTTTTCCAGTTCAATATTAACAGGAAATCCAATTGTTTGACTTCCATTCAAATAAACCTCTCCATTGGGAATCCGGAAAAACAACTTACCCGTGCCAATGGCAAGCCCATTTTTTATTACTACATCATTCTTGAGTGTGAGCTCCTCACCCGTAAGATCAGTAACATCGTTTACAAAAGAACTGCAATTCGCATCCAAGGGATTTGCGCCTGAAGTTTGAACATAATATACCTGTAACAATTTATCACTGGTTGCTCTTACCCCAAAACCGCAAAGCTTTGTGCCAGACGTGACAGTTTGCGACTGCGCCGACAGCGCCTTGTTCTGCACGTCGCGCAAAAAGGCCGTGAGGCGGTCGGCTTCGAGGCGCACGTCGCGATCCGGGTTTCTTCCGGAATTCACGACGGCAATCGTCGCCAAAATGCCGACAATGGCGATGACGACGATGATTTCAATCAACGTAAACCCTTGCAAGTTTTTTTTCATTCTATTCAAAGTCATCAAAATAAAAATATTTCCGCTCAAAATCCAAATTTCAAAATCCAAATTTCAAATCAATTTCAAATGTCAAAATTTTAAATTTGAAATTCGGCCATTGGGATTTCACCTGCCTGCCGGCAGGCAGGTTTGAAATTTGTCATTTGTCATTTGAAATTCGGGGAAAATAAAAATCTTTGTCGAAACCGAAAAATAATCGATGCTGAAAATACCTTAATAACCTATGTTGAGATACCTGTTCGCCCAGAATTGCAGCTGCTCCGCAAAAAACATCACGATCAAAACCCCCGCCACGATGAACGGGCCGAATGGAATCTGGCTTTTCCAGGTTTTCTTTTTGAGTCCGATCAGGATGAGGCTCGCGATCGCCCCGATCATATAGGCGAAAAACAGGACGAAAATGATTTTCGGCCAACCGACGACCATTCCGGCGAGAAACCCGAGCTTCACATCCCCTCCCCCGATCCACTTCCCGCGCGAAATCCAAATGAGCGCGAAGAAAAACAACGCCGCCGCGAACGCCGCGATGAGCGACGAGAAAAACGGATTGCGCCAATCGGCGATGCCGAGCGGACTTTGCAGATATTTCCAGTATTGATAGAAAAGAGTGATGATAATAGCGGGAAAGACGGCCGCGTCCGGAATGAGCATAAATTCAAGGTCGTGGAAAAAGATGAGGACAAGATATGTCGCCGTGAAAAGCCAGAAAGCCAGATCGATCATATCGCTTCCGGTGAGAATCCTTTCCGAGGAAAACCCCCAGCCACCCAAGAATTTCCAGGCCACGGCGGCATAGAGAAGTCCCGTCAAAAGTTCGACTGCCGGATATTTCCAGGATATTTTCTCTTCGCATTCGCGGCATTTTCCCCAAAGGACGACAAAACTCAAAAGCGGTATGTTGTCATACCACCGGATTTGTTTTTTGCATTTCGGACAATGCGAACGCTGGAAAACGATGTCCTCGGCGATTTTGAGGCGATAGTTCACGGCGCCGAGAAAGGAGCCGATGATCAATCCAACCATGAAAAATATTGCAAGCATAGCTTCATCAAGAATAATAAAGCCTTGTCATTGGCAACAAGGTTATTGGCGGTGGGATTGGTCATGGGCTGTTGGTTGTTGGAAGCAACCCAATGACCAATGACTCACTGCCAGACCCACTGCCCACAACCTTGTTACCAACAACCCATTCTCCCATTATCGCCTCGCCGTTTTGAATGAAACAGCGAGGCTAAATGGAAAAATTTTTGGAATTAGCTCTCCACGCAGCCGTTTTCCGAGCAGGTGATGGTCTTCGTCACCGCTCCGATCGTGCAGGAAGCCACGTATGAGTATGACCCGTCCGAAGCCGTTGCATCGGTCGCGTCAAACTCTACTGTTCCTGAACAGACTCCCGTCGGAATGTCCGGCCAGGTCGCACTTGTCACATCCGTATCCGTACAAAGAGCCTCCCCTTCATCTCCGTCAACAATCGTCGACTCGTCGGCGCAAGTGATGGCCGCTGGGTTCGCGCTCACCGCGCTTGATTTCCAGGAAGCAAACTTCGCTTTGTTCTTGGCGCTGTTGAGGCTCACCAGCACGATTCCGGCCAGAATTCCTATGATCGCAATCACGACCAGGAGCTCAACGAGCGTGAAACCCTTCTTCATTATTTTTGTTTTCATTTTTTCACCTCGCTTTCTAATTTAATTTTTTGATTTTATCGAAACGGACAATATTTGCGCCAAACTCACTTTCCAACATCGGATGATGGGAAGTGGCTAATTCGACGGAGCACTGTCATTACAATTCGAACTAGCAAGAGGCCGTGTTACTTCCTTGCAAGCGTTCAAAGTCATATTACAGCATATCGCTTTATCATCTGATGGACTTTGAATCCCAAAATGCCAACTTCCTTTCCCCATATCTATCTGACCATAGGAGTAGGACGACAAATCGCCGGTTGAAAGATCTGGATAGTATCCGTAGCTTGTCACGTCGGCTCCGCCCACTCCCGATTCCCGACATATCGCACCTCCACCATCGGTTGGATTCTTCACGGTTTTCCCATTTCCCCAGCAGCTCACCATCGAAGGAATCACACTTGAAAGCTGGCCGAGGGCTTTGGCGGAGCGGCCCCTCGCGCCAAAGCTTTTCATCGACACAAGCACCACCGCGGCGAGGATCGAAACAATCCCGATCGCGACGAGGATTTCGATGAGAGTGAAGGCATTGTTTGTATTTTGTATCTGGTATTTTGTATCTGGTATGTTTTTTTTCATTTTATCCGGGTTCAATGATTATACGAAGTTTAGTTTTCGACAATTCTTTTGCCATTCAATCGCTTTCTTCAGCTCTTTTTCAATTTCTGCTACTTTCACTTTCATCGATTCAAATTCCTTGGCGTCAATCTCGTTTTCATCGATTTTTTTGAAATCCGCCTTGATATCTCTCAACTCTCTTTCAATTTCATTCAACCGGTCATCAATTTTGAAAAGATACTCGAGTGTCACTTCTTGATTTTCCTCCAACTTATCCAGTCTTTTCTTGACTTCACTCCGAAAACCGGCAAGGCCTTCACCAAAAACCTTGAACTGGCTATTCAATTGTTCCAGGACTACGGTATATCGATCTTTTTTTGCGCTTTTCATTTTTTGTCTCATATCGGAAATATGATGCTAATTTATCTTGAGACAGATTTTCCTAAAGTTCGGCTTTTTCCTTCCTCTCCCGCCGAGGGCGGGATCGGAATTCCCCAAAGCCAAACTTTGGAAAATTTTCGCTCTTTGTTCCATGTTTCGTGTTATGTGCTATGCGAAACAGAGGCATTCTCCCACCTTCCCCCGCTCCAGTTTGGAAAAACTGGAGCGGGATTGTTGAGAAAATCAGTTGAATCGTCCTTACCAACATTGAATGTTGGTAAGGGTTAAGGGTTAAGGGTTAAGGGTTAAGGGTTAAGGGTTAAGGGTTACAGGTTAAATGATAATCAAATGCGTTCTACACAACTACCTGAATCTACGGTGCATTCGCTATTGCTCCCTAATGTTGAATTGCATCCGCCTGAAGCACAACTATACCTGATTATCGCTTGATTAGAGTTGCAATAAACACAGCCCGTAGGCAACGTTTCCCAAGTCGTATTAATCGTTGAGGTAGTACACATATCTCCCCCTGCTATAGGTACTCGGGCATCATTAAGAGCGCCTGTGGCAGCTCCGTTGTTTGTTAAACTTCCTCCCTCAAGAACACAGCCGGCTAAAAGCGCCATTGCACTCTTCATAGTCTGAGTTGAAGAACTTAGTCGCGCTCTATTCCTCTGACTCGCCAAACTCACCAACACCGCCGCCGCGAGGATTCCAATAATCGCGATGACGACGAGCAACTCGACGAGGGTAAAACCCTTCATTTTTTTGTTTTTCATATTGTCACCGCCTTCCTAGATTACTTTATTTATATGGTCATTGGTAACAAGGTTATTGGCTGCCTGCCCTGCCTGCCGGCAGGCAGGCGGGCGGTAGGCAAGTTGGACTGGTCATTAGTCTCAAGTCATTGGGATTTTTTTCCAACAACCAGAGACTCACGACCTGACTCACTGCTCATAACTATGTTACCAACAACCCATCCCTACTTTATCCCCTGCGCGATGTTGTATATCGGAATGATGATCGAGAAAACAAGGACTCCGACGCCGGCGCCGAGAATGACAATCAAAACCGGCTCGATTATCGAACTCAAATTCGAAACCAGCTGGTCGGCTTCGCGGTTATAGAAACTCGCCATCGCTTTGAGCGTCGAATCGAGCTTTCCCGTTTCCTCGCCGACTTTGACCATTTGGGCCATAATGGGCGGAAAATTCGATTTTTTCGCCAGCACCTCATTGATCGACCCACCCAATTTCACCTTTTCCGCCGCTTCGAAAATGTCGCGTTCATAAAGGGAGTTCCCGACCACTTTCCCCGAGATTTGGAGCGCGGTCACAATGGGCAGGCCGCTTTGGACGAGCGTGCTCAAGTTTTCCGAAAAACGGGCGAGATAGACGTATTGAAGTACTTTACTGATAAGCGGAATCTTGAGCGCGAACACGTCGAATTCCTTTTTTCCTTCTTCGGTCCGGACGTAATACACCAGCCCTCCAACCGCGGCGAGAGCAATGATCACGACCACCCACCACCATTTTTGCATAAAGTCACCCGAAACGATGAGCGCTTTCGTCGTGATCGGGAGCTTCGCGTTCGTTTCTTTGAGCATTGTCATCAATTTCGGGATCACAAAAGTGAGCATAATCACAGCCGTTGTGAAAAACGCCGCCAGGATAAAAGCCGGGTAATAGAGCACCCCCTTCACCTTCTGGGTAAGGGCGTAGTTTTTTTCGATGTTGTCGGCAAGATCTTCAAGCGATTTTTGCAGGTTTCCCGAAACTTCGCCCGACTGCACCATATTCACGTATAGTTCCGAAAAAACCTTTGGGTGCCGGCCGAGCGCCTCTGAGAGGGATTTTCCTTCGTCGATGTCCGCGAGAACCGACTGCAAAACGCGCGCGAAATGGGGATTGGCGTTCTGCTCGGAAATGCTTTTGAAAGCCGCCATCAGCGGGACTTTCGCCTCGATCAAAACAGCGAGCTGCCGCGAGAAAATCACGAATTCCTTCGCCGAAATTCCCTCCCAGGCGCCGGAAATGTCAGCCAAAAAACCCGACTCTTCCACTGGATCGATCGAAATGACAACCAGATTGTGCTGCTGGAGCAAGATGGAAGCGCTAGATTTCGTCGAGGCTTCGACAAAACCTTCCTGCACGCCCCCGGCTTGATTTCGGGCTTTGTATTTGTATTTCATAAACTGAAATGCGAATCAACGAATGGACGCCAATCTACGAATCACGAATACATGTTCGCATCATTCGTTGATTGGTGATTTGTAGATTGGCATAGAATTCGTAGATTAGTATTATATCTACCTCAACAATATCTTCAACTCCTCCTTGTTTGTCGAATAGGCTTCGGCCTCTTCAAGGGATATTATACCTCTTTTCACAAGATCCGCCAAAGAGTGGTTGAGTGAGATCATTCCCTGCTCCCGCGAAGTCTCGATCACGAGGTTGATCTGATGCGTTTTTCCCTCACGGATCAGGTTTGATATGGCGTTGTTGTTGTATAGGATTTCGACCGCCGGAATGCGCCCGCCGTCGACGCGGTTCACAAGTCTTTGCGAAACGATCCCGAGCAGATTCTGGGCAAGCTGCATCCGGATCTGGTTCTGCTGGTGCGCCGGAAAGACGTCCACCATCCGGTCGATCGTCTGGGCCGCGTCGTTCGTGTGAAGTGTCGCGAAAATGAGATGCCCTGTTTCGGCGGCCGTGATGGCTGTTGAAATCGTCTCGAGATCGCGCATTTCCCCAACCATCACCACATCGGCATCTTCGCGGAAAACCGCCCGGAGAGCTGTTCCGAAATCGGCTGCGTCCTGGAAAACCTCACGCTGGTCGATGATGCACATATCCGGATCAAAGACGTATTCAATCGGGTCTTCGATGGTGATGATGTGGTCCTGCCGGGTGTGATTGATGTGGTCGATCAGCGCGGCGAGCGTGGTCGATTTCCCGTGTCCGCAGGGACCGGTGATCAGGATGAATCCTTGCGAGGACTTGGTAAGCTCATAGAGAACGGGCGTCACATTGAGTTCTTCAAGCGTTCGGATTTTCGAAGGAATGAGCCGGAAAGCGGCGCTGATGTATCCTTTTTGCCAATAAACGTTGGCTCGGAAGCGCGCTTTTTGATGCAGATCGACGGAAAAATCAACTTGTTTTTCCTTTTCAAGCTTTTCCTGCTGGGCCGAATTGAGAATCGCTTTCGAGATGGCAAGAAGCGCCTGCTCGGACAATTTTTCCTCACCGGCGATGGGATAGAGCTTTCCGTCAATGCGAAGAATCGGCGGGCGTCCGACGCAAAGATGCAGATCCGAAGCGTTGTGCTCGGCCACCACTTCGAGATAGCTGTTGAATTTGGCTTCGATCTGGGTTTTTGTTTGGGTTTCCATAGAACTGTAATGCGAATCAACGAATGGACGCCAATCTACGAATCACGAATATCATATTCGCATCATTCGTTGATTGGTGATTTGTAGATTGGCATAGAATTCGCAGATTGGCATCATACTCATTTCCCGATCACCGCATCGATTTTTTCAATCACTTCGGCCGGCGTGAAATGGGACTTGATGAGATAATCCTTCACACCGAGGTTCATCGTTTTTTGAATGCTTTCCTTTTCGCCGACGTTTGTGAGAAGAATCACCGGGATATTCTTCCATTCTTCTTTTTTCTTGAGTTCTTCAAGCATTTCGACGCCCCCCATCACCGGCATAATGATGTCAAGAAGGATGAGATCGGGTTTCTCTTTTTCGACCATTTCCAGCCCCTCTTTGCCATTTTGGGCGATCCGAACTTCGTGATTCATTTCAAAAAGCTTTGTGGAATACACTTCAGCCACAAAATTGTCGTCCTCCACGATCAAAACCTTTTTTTTGCTCATACAACTGTAATGCAAATCAACAAATGGACGCTAATCTACGAATCACGAATATCATATTCGCGTTATTCGTAGATTGGTGATTTGTTGATTGGCATAGAATTCGCGGATTAGCATTATGTCAGTCGACTTCCAGCGTCTCTTCTTCCGTCACTCTTTCCACCTCCTCGATCGTCGTGAGACCTTGCAGGACTTTCAAAAACCCGTCCTGCTTCATCGTGATCATCCCTTGGGCTTTGGCGACTTTTCGGAGATCATCTTCATCAACCTTGTCCGTGAGAATGGCCGCCACGTCGTCCCCGACATTGAAAGCTTCGTATATGCCGATCCGGCCTTTCATTCCGCCCCCGCCACATTCCGGACACCCTTTCCCTTTGAAAATCTTCATTCCTTTCGAAAGAATATCTCTTTTTTGGTCATCCGGAACACTCGCAAGGACTTTTTCGATACTTTCCTTCGCCGCTTCGGTCATTTTCACCTCTTCTTTGCAATGCGTGCAAATCCTCCTCACCAGCCGCTGGGCAACAACCGCGCGAAGAGACGAGGAAACCAAAAACGGTTCAACGCCCATATCAATGAGCCGCGGAATCGCCCCGATCGAATCGTTGGTGTGGAGTGTTGAGAAAACAACGTGACCGGTGAGCGCGGCGTGGACCGCCAGTTCCGCCGTTTCTTTGTCGCGTATTTCCCCGACCATCAGAATGTCCGGATCCTGGCGAAGGATTGAGCGCAAACCGTTCGCGAAAGTGAATCCGATTTCCGGCTTCACCTGACTCTGATTGATTCCTTCAATGGCATATTCAACCGGATCCTCGAGTGTGATGATGTTCACCCCCTCCTTGTTGAGAATCTGCAAAACCGAATAGAGTGTCGTCGATTTCCCCGATCCCGTCGGTCCGGTGATGAGAATCATTCCGAACGGCTCGGCGATGCTTTTGGTGATCACTTCAAGATTTCTTCCCTTCACACCCAAATCATCAAGACTGATGAGTCCCTGTTCCCTGTCCAAAACGCGCATCACCACTTTTTCTCCCATCGAAACCGGAAGCGAGGAAACGCGAAAGTCGATCTGCTTTTCTTTTTCGATTATCCGGAACCGCCCGTCCTGCGGCTTGCGCCGCTCATCTATCTTCAAATTGGAAAGAATTTTCACTCTCGAGACAATCGCCGGGCCGATTTTTTTCGGCAGCATCAGCGAATTATGGAGCACGCCGTCCTGTCTGTATCTTATCCGGATAGAATCTTCAAGCGGCTCGATGTGGATGTCGCTGGCTTTCCCTTCGATTGCGTTTCGCAAAATCACCTCCACGATTTTGGCGACGGGAGCGTCCCTCACTTCGAATTCCGCGCTTTCTCCTTCTTTTTTTAACGTCTCTTGTTTTTTTTCTTCACCGGTCTCTTCCTCTTCCTTCCGACTAATCGACTGTAAGGCGCTGGTGATCGCAAACGCGGGGCTTGTATAAGCTTCGAGTGCCGCCTTGAAGTCATTCTCGTCCGCCTTGATCATCTCGATGCTCAACTGGTTTTTTTCGGCCAAAAACTGAAGAGCATTCAAAACATCGACCGAATCCATATCAACCACGCCAACCCTCAAAGTCTGCCCGTCTTTTTCTATCGGAACGAACTGATATTTTTTCGCCGCCTCATACGGCACGAGACTGATGACCTCCGGCGGTATTTTCAGGTGCTCCCAGTCGATTTTTTCGTCAGTTTCTTTTTTTTCATTTGTCTTGCTTTTGATTTCAGCCATTTCGACTTTTTCAGAACTTTCGCGTTTGAGTGCAGTTCGAGGAAAAACCGAGCACCGACGCGAGGCGTATCAAAGATACGTCGAGCGAGGAGCGGAGGTTTTGACAAAGAAATGCGCCAAATGCGGAAGTTCTACTTGAAGATATTTCTTTCTCCCGACTCAGACACCTGAGGAGGCTCATAGGTCGCGTATATCACGCTTTTCAGCTTGTCGATGACTTTCTGGCTGAATCCCGCCCCGCCGGTGAGCACGCCGACGGTTGCCGGATCGGCCGTTGTGCTCTTTGTTTTGTAGAATATTCCGAGTTCAACATCAATACTCAAAATGTCCGAGTTTCCCTGCTCCCCTCCACCTTGCCCCGCAGAAATGGAAACGCTTTTCAAATTCGCCACGCGGTTCGAGTCGGTGAGGTATTTCAGAAAACTCAAGATCTGGTCCCAGTTGCCCTTGATGCTCGTTTTGGCAGTCGTACTCTTTGCGCAAGCGGCCGGCACAACCGAAGCTGCCGATGTCCCGACGGACATCATATCCGGGGAAGCTGCTTCCCCTGTCGCGGCGGGCATACTTCCCGTCGCCGGCGCCGATGTTGCCGCCCCCGCACCAACCGCCGCGCCTTCCATTCCAGTCGACGCGGAAGCCGAGCAATCAAATTTTCCCACCGATGAAGATGCCGCAGTCCCCGTTGACGATTCAGTGATTGAGAAGTCGGACATAATCACTCCGCTTCTGGCCGCCCTTTGATAGAGTTCATTGAGATAGTCTTCCGTGTCTTTTTCTTCGGGAAGGGCAACACTCACCGTGCTTTTTTCCTCCATCGTTTCAAAGCCTTTTTTCAGATCTTCCAATTTCGCGGCTTGCGCGCGCGCGGCTGCGAGCTGCTCTTCCTGGACTTGAATTTCTTTCCGGTTCTTTTGAAACTCGGAAAAAACGGGCTGGACATAGAATATGGCCCCGGCAATGGATACCGCAAGCGCCAGAGGCAATATGAGGACCTTGAGCCCGACCATTTTTTTCACCATTTTTATTTTTCCCGCTCGTTTTGTCCCAATTTTTTACATTGGGGAAAAAAGCGGTTTGTTATATTTTATTGAAGGCATCCTTGCTTGCAACAAACTCCGCGCCGAAACTCACACCTGCGGGAACTCCTTCGGAGCCGGAGGATTCCGTCGCGTCCTTGAATTCAACCGACTGGACAAAAGGCGCCGACTTCAAAAGAATCATCTGTCGCGACAAAACGTCGAAATTGGGCGCGGTCCCCTTGATTGAAACCTTTGCTCCGTCGCTCTTCCAGTCAAACGACGAAAGTTTCACCTCCGGAAGGATGAATTTGCTGAAATTGCGCAAAAAAGAGTCCGCGTACGGATGCTCGGCGATGATTTTGTCAAGAAGATCAAGTCTTTGCTGAAAGTCAGCGATCTCGGCATATTCGGATCCCTGGATTCTGGCTTTTTCCTGCTGGACTTGAAGCGTGATTTCATTTTTCTTCGCCGCATATTGCTTTGAGGCTATGCTCAGGCCGAAATACGCCAGCACGATCAAAACAACCAGAGACACCGAGAGAACAAGGCTGGTTTTCCCGGTGAGGCTGATTTTTCTTTCGCTTTCAGGCGCGACAAGATTGATATTGGTGACCATATATTTTTGTTTTTGATTAGTTTTATATCGAACTCGGATTTTCTTTATTTTACCATATTGTCGCAATCAGGCGCAATAGAGCGACAATTCTTTTTATAAGCACGAGATTTCCGCGTTTGAGTGCAGTTCGAGGAAAAATCGAGCACCGACGCGAGGCGTATCAAAGATACGTTGAGCGAGGAGTGGAGGTTTTGACGAAGAAATGCACCAAACGCGGAAATCTTATTCCAGTCCCCGCAAAGCAAGTCCGATCGCCACCGCCAACTCCGGCGCCGCCTGCTCGGCCGCCTGCTGGTTCTTTTTTTCCACTCCCACCCGCGCCAAAGCGTTTCCAATTCGGCACTCGACAGAAAGCTGGGCGGACAGATATTCAGCGATGGTCGCTAATTTCGAGGTTCCGCCCGTGAGAATCACCCGTTCGATTTTCTTGAGCGGATTTTTTTTATAAAAAATGTCGCGCAGTCTCCTGGCTTCATCCGTCACCATTCCCATCACCGGACTCACCAGACCAGAAAGACGGTCTTTGGGATCCATAAGATTGATTCTTCCCGACTTTTTGAGTTTGTCCGCCCGCTGAAGATCGATTCCCATTCCGCTGGCGATCGATCTTGTGATTTCCACTCCGCCAATATCGACACTCCTCGTCACGCGAACAACTCCGTCACTCACAATGGTGAAATCCGTCGCTTTGGCGCCAATGTTGGCGACCATCAAAGTGCCTTTGTCATTTCCGACAAGACATCTCACCGCGGCGAAATTCTCGACCTCCATCGCCGCCATTTTCACCTTGGCTCTTTGCGCGATCGCGGAAACTTTCTCGATTGAATTTTTCGGAACGGTGACGACCATAATCTGCATTTTTTGATTGTGCCGGGTCGTGAGGCCGCCCTCCACGGGCTTCTCCTTGAAACTCCCGACAATTTCCCATCCCAGACTCACTTCTTCAATCGGCGTCGGAATATATTTGTTGGCCTCGAATCTCACCGCCTGATCAATTTCGTTTTGCGGCATTTCCGGCAGTTCCATAAAAGAAATGAGAGCCAAAAACCCGGGAATGCCGAGCACCGCCCTTTTTGTCGAGAAATTACCTTTTTTCAGCACATTGACCAGAATATCACCCGTCTGACCATCCAAGACTTCAAGTCCGCCTGACTGAAGAAGCGACCCTGAGTCATAGGAAAAGGCGTAGTTGGAAAGAATCGGGGCGTTTCCCTCTTTTTTGAGCTCAACGACTTTCACCCCGGTCGTTCCGATGTCGATCCCGAGGCATTTGTTTTTTGATGAAAAAAAATCAAACATTTTTGTTTTTTTCGGATATGCGATTTTGTACGCTGCTGGTTCTTATTGTACCACACTTTCAGGAAGTCAACAATATCCATAACGTCATATTATGATATTATATTCGTAGATTAGTGATTGGTTGATTGGCGTAAGATTTGTAGATTAGCATTATACTTGTGAAACTCGCCTCACGCCTCAAAAAAACCATTCTCGACACTCTTTTTCCGGTCTCCTGCCTTTCTTGCGACAAAGAGGAAATTTGGATTTGCCGGAATTGTCTCGAGAAAATAGCGCTCAATAAGCAACAATTTTGCGCGTACTGTGAAAATACGACGACACTCGGAGGAATTCTTTGCCATTCTTGCCGAGAACAAGGAAAATCGCACATCGACGGCCTCATCACCGCGGCAAGCTTTGAAAATCCGCTTGTGAAAAAAGCTGTGTTCAATTTGAAATACCGCTTCGTCGAGGACCTCGCCTACCCTCTTTCGCAAATTCTGCTGAAAGTCATCCTGAAAAACGACGTCCCGCTTCCAAAATATATCGTTCCCGTTCCCCTGCACCGGCGAAGGCTGCGCTGGCGCGGATTCAACCAAAGCCGACTGCTTGCCGAATGTTTGTCGGCGGGACTCGCGCCGCCGATGAATGTGGGAATCCTCGACGCGCTGGAACGGACAAAACACAAAAAGCCGCAGATGGAAATCAAAAAATACCGCGACCGGCTGGCAAACGCCGCGGGAATATTTTCGCTGAAAGCCGACCCCGCGAAAATCAAAAACGCCCGAATCCTGCTCGTCGACGACATCGCCACCACCGGCGCCACTCTCCAGGAGTGCGCAAAAGTCCTGAAAGCCGCCGGCGCAAGCCGCGTCTTCGCCGCCGTCATCGCCCGCCAGACATTGAAAAAATGAAGTTTGACTCAAACAAGGAAACGGGTTAATATGGAAGTATGGCAGAGAGGTATAAATATAAAAGGATTAAATTTCCAAAAAACAAACAGAGGGAATTTCTTTTTTCAGCAAAAAACAAGCTGGGAACAAGCTGGCACAAATTTTCAAAGATATTGAAAATAAGTGAAAGAAGTCTTTCTGACTGGAAAAGAGAACGGCTTACTCTGCCTCTTTATTCAGCAAGGATAATTCGAAAAAAAACCGGTTTGCGCTTGCCGAAATCAGTCAAAATTCTTCCCGCTTTTTGGTATGTCAGGAAAGGAGCAAGAAAAGGAGGACTTGCTGTATTGAAAAAATATCAAACAATAGGGGGAGATTCCAAGAAGAGGATCAAAAGATGGCAAGAATGGTGGGAAAAAGAAGGCAGACTCAAAAAGCATCCCCTCCTCAACAAGCGATTGTCAATCAAAAAACCGCTCTTTTCCGTCAAATTGGCAGAGTTCGTGGGTATAATGTTGGGAGATGGAGGAATCAGCAAGAGACAAATCTCAATCACACTCAATCGCGAGAGTGACAAGGAATACATTGAATTTGTGAGAGGAGTTATCAGAGATCTGTTTGGCGTTGCCCCGGGTATTTATTCCGATTCGGAAAGCAAAGCAGACAACTTGGTGGTATCTCGAACAGAATTGGTTGATTTTCTCACACAAAAATTGGGACTCAAGGTGGGAAACAAAATCAAACAAAGGATTGATATACCCGGATGGATAAAGCAAAAAAGAAAATATCGACTTGCCTGTTTGCGGGGATTGATTGATACCGATGGTTCCGTATATAATCACAGGTACTCAATTAAAGGCAAAACATATAGCTATTGCAAGCTTTCTTTCTGTAGCCTGTCTCCTCCACTTTTTCTGTCAGTTTATAAAATCTTGAAAAATCTTGGATTAAAGCCTAGAATGTGCAAAGGGAAGGATATAAGGATTGAAGACACACGAAAAGTGAGAGAATATTTCGAGATAGTCGGCTCGAGCAATAAGAAGCATCTCGATAAAATAAGGAATTCGGGGAGAGGTCGCATAGTCCGGCCTAGTGCGGCACGGTGCTAACGTGCTGACTCCGCAAGGGGTCCGTGGGTTCGAATCCCACCCTCTCCGCCAAGTTTTTAAACCATTGGAGAGGTGCCGGAGCGGCTGAACGGACCGGTCTTGCCACCCTGACGGGTGGTCACCCGTAGGGTGAAAAACCGAGATAAAATATTGGAGAGGTGCCGGAGCGGCTGAACGGACCGGTCTTGAAAACCGGAGTACCAGCAATGGTACCGGGGGTTCAAATCCCTCCCTCTCCGCCTTCGCTCGCCGAAGCGAGCTACGGCGGACAAAGTCCGCTGGTAGATCGCGAAGGAGAGAAAAAGAAAATATATGAGTACCAGAAAACAAAAACATCCAAGACAACTTGCCTCGCATCCAAATATACATTCGGCTGCGCATCCAGGTCGCCCCGTTCATCCCGACGCGAAAATTCCGGACGAACCGTTTTTCTCCTGGGAAGCACCGGAATACGATTTTTTCGAAAAGCATCCGCGGTGGTACTGGGCGATGGGCGCGATCTTGCTTGCGCTCCTGATTTATGCGATTGTCACGAACGCCATCCTGATGGCCGTCGTTTTCATCCTTGTTGGAATGCTCGGATATTTTTTCGCCGAACGTGAACCCCGAACCATCCAAATGCACATCGACTCCGACGGCATTCGGGTTGACGACTATTTTTACGACTACGACAACCTCAAAAGTTTTTGGATTTTTTATGAAGCGGAAGAAGGCATCCGGATTTTGAGCCTTCACAGCCGAAAAACATTCCTCCCTCACATACATATCCCGGTCGGAAACGCCAATCCCATCCTCATTCGCGAGGTCCTCATTCAATATCTCCCGGAAATCCGGCAGGAATTGACAATTATCGACAGACTTGAAAGAATAATCGGACTGTGAAATATACACGTCCCCGTAGTTCAACGGATAGAACGTGGGCTTGCGGAGCCCAAGATTGAGGTTCGATTCCTCACGGGGGCAAAAGAAAAAAAATTATGCCCGATCTTCAAATTCCCCTTTCCCAAGTCTCCTTCATCGAAAAAAAATATCTGCAAAAACTCGATCAACTCGGAATCAAAACTGTCCGGGATTTTTTGCGCTTTTTTCCGCATCGCTACGACGATCTTTCGCGCCTTGTGAAAATTTCCGAATTGAAACCCGACGAATCCGCAACAATCGAAGGAAAAGCAATCGACATCCAAAGCAGTCGCACTTGGAAAAGAAAAATGGCAATCACGGAAGCGCTCATCCAGGATGAAAGCGGCGATGTGAGAGCAATCTGGTTCAACCAGCCCTACATTATCCAGAACATCAAGAAAGACTCCCGGGTGCGACTCAGCGGAAAAGTGAGCTGGGACGGAAACGGATTGCGCTTTTCGAATCCCGCCTACGAGCGCGCTTTGCGCGCGCCGACCAACACGGGCCGGATCGTCCCGGTCTATCCCGAAACACGAGGAGTGACGAGCAAATGGCTGCGCTGGAAAATCAGCCAGCTCCTCAAAGAATATTCGGAAAGAATCGGCGAGCCGATTCCGAACGTGATTCTCAAGCGGCAGAACTTGATCGGCGCGCGCGAAGCCGTCCGCGAACTTCATTTTCCGTCAAGCTTTGAACAATTGGAAAAAGCCCGCAAAAGAACGGCTTTCGAGGAAATGTTTTTGATTCAACTCGTCTCCGTCCGATCGCGGCGCGACTGGGAAAAAAGCCGGGCGGCAAAAATCGCTTTCGACGAAAAACTGGTCAAAAAATTCATCGCGACTCTCTCATTCAAACTCACTGACGCCCAAAAGAAATCGGCTTTTCAGATTTTGAAGGATATTGAAAAATCGCATCCTATGAACCGCCTCCTGGAGGGCGACGTCGGTTCCGGAAAAACAGTCGTGGCGGCGATCGCGGCGCTTGAGGCGATGATGGCCGGATATCAGACGGTCATTATGGCGCCGACCGAGGTGCTCGCCCGCCAGCATTTTGAAACGTTCGGGCGCGTCCTCAAAGGCTTTTCGCAAAAAATCGGCCTTCTCACCAATTCCGAATCCCGCACGTTTTGGAAAAAGAACACGCGCAAAAATTTTCTCGGAAAAATTCGGCGCGGGGACGTGAAAATTTTGATTGGCACGCACGCGCTCATTCAAAAAAGCGTCGAATTTCAAAAACTGGCGCTGGTAATCATCGACGAGCAGCACCGCTTCGGCGTTGGGCAAAGAGCATATCTCCAAAAACAAACGACTAATCTTAAAGATGGCTTAAAAAACACAACACCCCATCTTCTTTCAATGACCGCGACGCCCATTCCCCGCACGCTCGCGCTCGCTTTTTTCGGGAATCTTGACATATCGCTTCTTGACGAAATGCCCAAAGGAAGAAAAAAAATAATCACGGAAACAGTCGCCCCCGCCGGCCGCGAAAAGGTTTATGATTTCATCCGCTCGGAAATAAAAAGCGGACGCCAGGCATTTTTCATCTTTCCCCTGATTGAAGAATCGGAAAAAATTTCCGGCCGCGCGGCGACGGAAGAACACAAGAATCTGACTGAAAATATTTTTCCGGATCTCAAAATCGGCCTCCTTCACGGCCGAATGAAGCCGAAAAACAAGGAGGATATAATGACGAAATTTAAGGATAAAAAGCTGGATATTCTGGTTTCCACTTCCGTCATCGAAGTCGGCGTGGACGTGCCGAACGCGACGATTATGGTCATCGAAGGCGCGGAAAGGTTCGGTCTTGCCCAGCTTCACCAGTTCCGCGGCCGCGTCGGGCGTTCCGAACACCAGTCGCACTGCTTTTTGTTCACCGATTCGGCCTCGGCCAACACGAAAAAAAGGCTCAACGCCCTTGTGAAATCAGAAGACGGGTTCAAACTGGCCGAGCATGATCTCGAACTGCGCGGCCCGGGCGAATTTCTCGGGAAACGCCAGTCGGGCCTTGCCGACGCGACAATGGAACACCTGGGCGACGTGAAACTCATCCAGCAGGCGCGCCTTGAGGCGCAATCCGTTTTCAGTCTCGATCCGAAACTCGAAAAATTCCCGGTTCTCCAGGAGATTTTGGAAAAAATGGACAGGGAAGTGCATTTGGAGTAAAAAGGGCTGTTTTGTGAAACATCAGGAGATTTTTGCTTTATACAAGCATTTTTACCCCTCTTTCATTTCCTCCCCTTGTCAAGGGGAGGGTGATCGATCGTAAACCGCCACAAATATTCTTTGCAGTGCCGAGTGTGGTCGACGCCGATGAGCTTGCGGTCGATATGAAGCACCTTGCAAAGCTTTCCTGAACCATTCAACTTGGAAACCGAGTTTCCAAGTGTCGCCGTTTCAATCAATTTCAGAAATTTATAGAAATTCGCTTCGCGAAATAAAGTAGAAATTAATTGTTGACATAGCTAGAGATAGTTCTTTTATATAAATCCAGCATCCTCTCCGCGCAAACTTTTGAAGCATATTTTTCCCGCGCGACTTTCGCCGCAACTTCCCCGAATTTTTTGCGCAGATTCGCGTCGTCAATCAGTTTTTGCGCCACCTCGCCGAATTCTTTTTTGTTTTCGCGGACCAGAAAACCGGTGCGGCCGTTTTCGACGATATCTTGCGCACCGGTCGCCCTCACTGCCACGATCGGCAAACCCGAATACATCGCTTCAGTGAGAATCATCCCCTGTGTCTCGGATTTCGAAGTGAAAACAAAAACATCTCCGGCGGCGAAATAATTCTTTTTTTCAGTGTCTGAAACAATTCCGGTGAAAATGATTTTGCCCGAAAGCCCGCTTTTCTGAAAAATTTCTTTCATATTATCCTTGAGATCTCCGTCCCCGCAGATCATAAACTTGACACTGGTATTTTTATTTAATATATCCTTCACCGCTCCGGCCAAAAACAAAATATTTTTTTCGGCAGTGAGCCTTGAAACCAGGAGCAGAAGGATTTCATCATTCTTTATGCCGTATTTTTCACGAACACCCGCCCGATCCGGGTTCTCAAACTGATCTTCCTCCACACCCGTCGGAATCGCCGTGATATTTTCGTTTGTCACGCCCCATTTTTTGATGATCTCCGCGACCGACGGCGTTGGCGTGATCACTGCGTCCGCTTTGTTGGCATAATTCCGCGCATTGCGGATCGCCCACCACGCCCCCAACTTTTCGGGAATCAGCGGAAAAAAGTGCGTATATTGGTCGTAGAGAGTGTGCCAGGTGAAAACGAGTGGGATTTTTTTGCGCCGCGCCCAACGCGCCGCCGCCGAGCCAAGCAAATTCGGATGCTGGGAGTGGATGATATCAAGCTCGAGATTTTCCAAAAATTTCGAAATTTTCCGGGAATGCGGAATCGGGAGTGGAAACTTTATTTTGATATTCGTCTCGATTGAAGGATAGCGAAAGATATTCGGATTTTTGTCGACGTATTCCTTCCAGCGCGGCGCGAAAATATACACGGTGTGCCCGAGCCGCTCGAACTCTTTCCGAAAACTCTCGACGGATCCCGAAACGCCGAAAGGATTGGGAAGATAGTTGTTGGTGAAAATAGCGATGTTCATACTTGCGAAATAAATTCCGCAATCTTTTCCCACACTTTTTTCTCGCCCGCAAACACGTGATAGGCGTCTTTGACCCAGAAAATTTCCTTCACTTTCGATCTCACGCCTTCCGCGATCCAGCGTGGCGATTTTTTGGAAACCATATGGTCGGAACTTGATTGCGCGATGAGAATCGGCTTGGTGATGCGCGGCAGAAAGCGACGCGTCGCGTCCGCAAGCCGCACGACTTCTTTCGCACTTTCGATCGGGTAGCGCATATAAACTTTCCGGTCTTTCATTTTTTCCCACACCCAGGGAGGATAGTATTTCCGACGGTATTTTTTCCCAAGACCCATGAAGAAAAGGGCGATTTTGGCAAGATTGTGCAGTTTGTAGCGCACCGCCGCGCCCATTGCGACGATCCCGGCAACCGATTCATCCTCTGAAAGCAGCATCGCCAGCTCCCCGCCCATTGAAATCCCGCCGACGAAAATTTTGCCGCAGTGTTTTTTCAATTTTTCAAGCTCTTCCCGGCTTTGCTCGAGCCAGTCTTTCCACTTGACGTGTTCGAGATCCTCCGGCCTCGTGCCGTGCCCCAAAAGAAGCGGCGCCGAGACCGTATAGCCGAGCGCATTGAGATATTTCGCCATTGGGAAAAGCTCCTCGTTGGGCGAAGTCCAGCCGTGGAGAAGAAGGATGCCGATATTGTTGTCGCCTTTTAGCAAAAAATTTCTGCGCATTTTTTATAAATCTTCCCATTTCACTCTTTCCTTCCTTCTCGCCCGCGGTTTTTTTTCGCCGCTTTTTTTCTCGCCCTTTTTGTATTCCGGCTGGATTTCTTTGAGGCGCATTTCAAAAAGCTGGAAGCGCGGACCGAAGAAAAAAGTGTTCTCGAGATCGAATTTGATGCGATAATTTTCCGGAATTTCGTCGAATCCGCTCTTCCCGGACGTCAGAGAAAAATAGAGGGCTTCGCGGTCGGTGTCTTTGCGAGACATCAATTTGTAGTCCGTCGGAGGATTCTTTGTTTCCAAGAGATATTGGATCGGCACCCGGAAAGTCATATCGCCGTAAAGGCGAACCTGCCGGCCGTCCTTTTTGGATCTTTCGTCGAGATAGTCCGCCGCCGCTTCGAGATGCGAAAGCGTCACGCCGTGCATCGGCTGAACGGCCAGATATCTTCCCCGCGCCGGCCGGAGGTCGGTTCCGAGCGCGAAGCTTTTGTACCAGGCATATGTCGCTTCGGAGTTGAGCGCGACCACCGCAAGCGTTGCCAAAATCGCCGCGCCGAAAGCGAGGTATTTTTTCTTTCGCGAAAGAAGCCATTCAAGCCAGAAAGCGAAAAACACGAACGGCAGAAAAAACACCGGAAAAAAGAACCGCGGACGGATTTGGAAAGCAAACAAGACAAGAATAAGAAATATCACCGCAAACCAGATGAAAATTATTTTGGTAAAATCTCTTTTTTCTTTTTTCTTTTCGTCCCGCAAACCGAAAAACATCTTGAGCAGCGTCGCCGAGACGAGAATAATTCCGGCAACCATCGAGAATTTCCCCGCCCGGCTCATATACGAAGTGAGCAGCATAAAATAGTAGTTGCCGTGGTTGGCGATGTTCTGGAAAAACTTGTCTGGCAGCGTATATTCGTTGTTCGATTTGTTCCGGAGCGCAAAAACGAACTGTTTCGCGTTGTCGCCGCCGGTCTTCACCTCGCTCAAAATCATCGGGAGATAGAGAATGACGAGAACGAGAAGCGCCAGCAGAACGTTTTTCCAATCCAACTTCCTCCAGTTCCCGCTCCAGGCAAGATACAGCGCGACTATCACGGGCAGCGCGAGAAAAACAAGGAAATGCATCTGGCTCGCGATGCCGAGAGACGCGGCCGCGAGTCCCGCCCACAAATATTTTTTCCTTTTCTTCTCTTCTCGGCCGAACTTCAAAACGCCAAAAAGGCACAGTAGGATCCAAAAAGGCGCCGAATTCGGATTCCAGGCGAAACGGGAATATTCAACGGCGAGAAAACTGAAAGCGAAGGCGGCTGTCGCCAGAAGCGAAGGAAGCTTTTTGAAATGAAGCCGCAAAAAGAAAAAGAAAAGAGGTATGGAAAGGATCGAGAAAAAAACGTCGGGATAAGCGAGCACGGCCGGGTTGGTTGAGCCGAAAATTTTGGCCGAAATGTACTGGAAATAGTAAAAGGCCGGCCCCAGCCGGAGAAACGTTCCCGCCGCCCGCGGGCCAAGAAGCGGCAAGCTTGAAATGCCGTTGCCATAGGCGCTGTGAACCAGCATCGCGTCCCGCGCCTGGTCCATCGCGAAATACAGCCAGCTGTGGAAATTGTATATCCTGACTATGGCAGCCAGGATTACAATCAACATTAAAATTAAATAATCCCAATATTGTCCAAAAATTTTTTTTGTCATTGGTTACATTGGTCATTGGCGATAAGACTGGTCATATAGTCTTTGGTTATTAGGAAAATTCCAAAGACCTTTGACTAACAACCAGACCAATTGCCAATAACCTTGTTACTCACCGCCCATTTCATATCATCTCTTCTTTCTTCCTCCGTATAAAGCCCGCCCACTCGCGGATGAAGCGTATCACCACCTTGAAAGGCGCTTCTATTATAACATCAAAAAGGAAAATGAAGACGTTCACGCGGGAAAAATTCACCGACATCCATTTTCCGATCCGGACGAACGGCATCGAAAGCGTGTCGATGAGCATTCCGATCATTCCTTCTTTTTCGCGCTCGACCAGGAGTTCGCGCACCGGCTGGCGCACCAGCGCGTTGAAGAAATTGATCACGCTGAAAAGGAAAAGGAAAATCAGAACGCCGAGCCAGTTGAAATCGAGCAACCGCAAAATCCAGACGGCAATACCAAACGAAATTCCGTATGTGAGAATGAAAAACAAATTGAGCGTCCAGTCGGAGAAAGTTTCGATTTCCCTCGCGCGGATTTCGGCAATCGGCTTTTTCTCTTTTCCAAATGAGATTTCTTCGACTCCCTTGGCAATCAGAGCCGAATTTTCATCGCTCGGCCGATGGACAGTGAGGGAAAGAAAAAGAAGATAAATTGGCGGGAAAAAAAGATTGACGAGGATTGGCAGCGCCGCAACCTGCCCGACTATATACAGATCATAGGGATACTCCACCGCCGCCGCGAGAAAAATTTTCGTGACGATCAGAAAGACAAGGCTCCGCTTCACGCGTTTCCAGTATTTTTTCATCTCGCGGTCATAAACGTCCCCCGCCGCAAGCTGGACTGCGAACTTGAGTGATTCGGGATCCGCCGCGATCTTGTCGATTTTCGAAACATTTTGAAGCGCCACTTCATAAAATATATTGAAGAAAACAGCTTGCTTCCGAAGCGCCACCCCTATTTTGGCCGAAACGGGATCAGCGATTTTCTTTCCGAAATCCCGGCGCAAAACCGGCAATTTCTTCGCAATTGGACGCAATTTTTCATCCTCCGCGCCTTCCGCGATTTCCATCCACTCGGGAAAATATATTTTGAAAAGCGCCCAGTTGAGCGTGGCATTGTCGGCCTTGGCAATTGATTTTACCGTCGCCAGAAATATCCGGATGTCGTTTCCGCCCCCGTCCGCCCTGCCCCCGTTTTGCACGATTATCCTTTCGCGAACGGTTCGATACATCGCTCCGACCAGCGCAAAGCGGATCGGATTCGGAAAAAGGATTTCTTCCATTTCGCAGGAAGCGAGTTCCACAAGCCATCTTTTCGTTTCATATCCGCCCGCGAGCCTCATCGTCTTCTGGTATTTCGAAATGGCGCGTTTTGTTTTTTCCTTTTTATTGTCACCGACGAGCGCCCGGTCGAGATAGCCGGCCATCGCCAACTCTTCGATAAATTGCGCCGAAAAATCACCGCGGCGCAGCTCGATGAGCAGATTTCTCTTGAGAATCCGCTCGATGGCGTTTCTTTTGATGAGATGATCGTCCTTGTATTCGATCAGGTTGCGGACTTTTTCATAAAGTTTCGCCACGCTTTCGCCCGCTTCCTCGATATTTTCTTCGCCCTCTCCGGGCATTTCTTCGCCCTTGCTTTCCGGACCGAGCTGTTTTTTGATCGCGACGATGAAATCGGCAATCGGCCGGTTCAATTCGCGCGCTTTTTCGCCTTTTTCTTCGGAATTATCCATAGCAGAAATTGTAGCATTATAAAGGAAAAAAAGTAAATATCCCTGGAAATTTGTTGACGAAACCCCGATTTTGCAATATTATGTCTTTTGTGGCGATATGAGCTGCTATCGCCCGGTGGTTCCGCCAAAGGCGGACAGGTAGTACGACGCGGGCTCTGTTGATTTGGAATTATACTTTTTGCCGCTATCGTCTAGTGGTTAGGACAGCGGGTTTTCAATCCGTTAACCGGGGTTCGATTCCCCGTAGCGGTACAATTTTCAAAAAATACGGGATTTGCTTGTTTTTTGAAGAATGTGCTATTATTCTCAAAGATTTCGGGGGGATTAATAAGCTTTAATAAAAACCACATGAAAAAGAAGGAACTTGTGGATGCCATCGTGGCCAAAACCGAGATGGCGAAGAAGGACGTTGTCACCGTTCTCGAGACAATGGCCGAAGTGGTGAAAGCCAATGTCACCAAAGAGGCGGTTGAAATCCCGGGCTTGGTGAAGGTCGAGAAGAAACATCGGGCCGCCCGCCAGGGACGCAATCCGATGACCGGAGAAACCATCCAGATTCCGGCCAAGACCGTCCTCAAGGCTCGCGTCCTCAAGAAGCTCAAGGATGCGGTGATGAAATAGACTTCTCTTTTGTTTCAGAAGACAAAAAATTCCGCCATAGCGCGGAGTTTTTTGTATCTAGTCAAAATACTTTATACTTTATACTTTATACTTTATACTAGATATATGAATATTCTCGCCATTGAAACATCCTGCGATGAAACGGCCGTCGCCCTCGTTCGCGAAAAAAACGGGCGGTTTTTTGTTGCGGATGAATATGTTTCCTCGCAGACGAAAGTCCATTCCCGTTTCGGCGGCGTTGTTCCGAATCTGGCCGCAAGGGAGCATCTCAAAAACCTGCCCATTCTTCTTGAAAAGATAATCAGGAAAAACAAAATCGGACCGGAAAAAATTGATTTTATCGCCGCGACTCAAGGCCCGGGACTCATTCCGGCTCTGCTCATCGGGACGAACGCGGCCAAAGCTTTGGCGTACGCATGGCAGAAACCGCTCATCGGCGTGCACCACATCGCGGGGCACATTTACGCGAATTTCTTGACCCCCCCTCCATCTCCCCCCCTTACCAAGGGGGGGAATGAAAGGGGGGGTATAAAATTTCCGATTCTGGCGCTGGTCGTTTCCGGCGGACACACGGAACTGATTTTGATGAAAAAGCACATTGACTTCAAAATCATCGGACAAACCCTCGACGACGCGGCCGGCGAAGCTTTTGACAAGGCGGCGAAGATCTTGGGGCTGGGATATCCGGGAGGGCCTGAAATAGCTCGACTCGCAAACACACACCAAAGTTCAACTTTTCCCTTGCGGCAAACAAGTTGCCGCAATTCCTCAAAGTTGAACTTTTCCCTGCCGCGACCTATGATAGATTCTCCAAACCTGAATTTCTCCTTCTCCGGACTCAAGACCGCCCTTCTCTACGCCGTCCGCGACAATCCGAAAATCCTGTCTGGCTACGCCAGATCTGGCAAAGCCAGAAAAGACAAGAAATCAGTCGCCGGAATTTGCGCCGAATTCCAGCAGGCTGTGATCGACGTCCTGATTCACAAAACAATTCGCGCGGCAAAAAAACACAAGCCGAAAACGATTCTTCTCGGCGGCGGGGTGTCAGCAAACAAAGAACTGCGCCGACAACTGGAAATTGCGATAAAAAAAGACATACCAAGCGCTAAATACTCAATACCAGATACCAGATACTCCCTCGACAACGCCGCAATGATCGCCGCCGCCGGATATTTCAAATTCAAGCTGGTCAAAAATAAAAAGATATTCCGCGATAATTGGAAAAATCTCGAAGCAGACGCCGGCTTGGAACTGAAATAATGAATGATTAAGTCCAGCAATAATATGTTTCATATTTTGATTGGCGCGCCGATCACAGGCATCCTGATCGCTCTCGCGTCCGTCGCCGCCGAACAGCTTCTGGTCGTCGGCGCCGACATCATTTTCAAAACGGAAATCACTTCGGATTTTTATTCCAATCTCGGCTTTTTTATCGTCGCCGCGGCAATCATCGAGGAGATTTTCAAGTATTTCGCCGTAATCCGCGTCATCCGGCAGTCTTTCGGCCTCCGGAGGTTCAAATCAATTTCCGCCGCGCTGATTTGCGGGCTCTTTTTCGGCCTCACAGAAACATATTACATTCTTCTCGCCAATGAAAAAGGAATTCTCGATATCAAGAACATTGGCGGCGAAATGCATTTTTCCCTGCTCACGGTGATTTTGACTCATATTCTCACTGCCACGCTCATCGCCGTTCTCATCGCCGCCCGCGAGAAAAAAACCGGCCTCGGGGCGCTGAAAGTCGTCATTCCCGCCTCGTTCATCCATATTCTCGTGAATTTTCTTGTCATACAAAAGGGCGATTATACCAACTGGCTCGTTGAAATCGTTTTCGGCATAGTCATTGTCGTAATCTTCTCCACAATCGCCTTCAATTTACGCAGACTTGATTAAAATCAGAAGAGGATGTATATTGATAATACAAATTATTCGTTCGTAATTCGTACATTCGTACGATTTCGTAATTCGTAGAGAACTCCTATGAAAGAAAAAAAATCCTTTTTTGAAAGACTTACCGGTGCAAAGAGATTGCCCGAAAACGAACAAAATCAGCCGGCCTACGGCGGATATTCGCAACCGGCTTACGGCGGTCAGACCATCCAGCCACAGGCAAGCCCGCAGGACGACTATACTGTCGAACCGGCGGTGCAGGAGCAAAGCGTGCCGGCCGGCGAGCAGGAAGAAAGCTGGGCAGGCGATTCCGAGGGCCAGCTCACGATCGACGTATACCAGACCGACAACGACATTGTCATCAAATCCACCATTGCCGGCGTGAAACCGGAAGACCTGGACGTTTCGATCAACAACGATATGGTGACCATTCGCGGCGACCGGAAAAACGAAGAAAAGATCGAAAACGAAAACTATTATTATCAGGAATGCTATTGGGGGACTTTTTCCCGTTCGGTGATTCTCCCGGTCGAAGTTCTGGCCGACAAAGCCGAAGCGACGATGAAAAACGGTATTCTCACCCTCCGCCTCCCCAAAGCCGACACGACGAAAACCAAACGGATTCAGGTGCGGGGGTTCTAGCAAAAAGCCGATCAAACTTCATAAACTTCAAAAAACGGCCTTGTCAAAGGGGGTCGTTTTTTTCTTGACTTGTACTTCAGTCGATTCAAGTTTTCAAGGATTTTCCGAAATCTCCCGACATTGCGAATCGTAATATCTTGTACAACATCCATTTTTCAAGTATTCTTATAGCAATGAAACGTTTTCTTTTTTTTGCCGCCGTAATTTTTCTCATTTTGCCATTCGCCACCCGGGCTGAAGAAACTAGCCTCGGCGATTTCACCGTGGAGGAAATGCAAAAAGTTTTCGACTCTCCGGTCTTTTTCCATTTCAACGGCCAGAAAGCCGCCGCCGACAAAAACACCCTTCTTTCCTTTTTGAAAATCCGTCCGGCGCTCAAGGTTTCGGCGGATTATGATTCCGAAGCGGAGAATATTTTTTTCACGCCGACCGACAATCCCGGCGCGAAAATATATTTCCGGATCCTTTCCCGCCGGCAGGACGCCTATCACACCCGCATTTCGACCAATCTTTCTCTGGGCGAAGACGCGCTCAAAAACTATCTTGAAAAATTGAAAAATGAAACGCGCGTCGCCCCCCAGGACGCGAAACTCACTTTCGAGGGCGGCTCTGTGAGCGCTTTCGCCGTCTCGCGCGACGGATATGAAATCGCGAGCAATGAAAGTTTCGCCGCCGTCTCCGGCAGTTTGAAAAACAATCCGTACGCGAAAGACATCGAACTCAAAACAACCGTTTTGAAACCGGAAGTCTCGAGTTCCGACGTCGCCCAGTATGGCATCAAGGAGCTCATCGGAACGGGAACTTCAAACTTTCGCGGATCGCCCCAGAACCGGATTCACAACATCCGAACCGGCGCTTCGCGCTTCAACGGCGTTCTGATCAAGCCCGGCGAGGAGTTCTCATTCATCAAAACGCTCGGCCCGGTCGACAAATCGACGGGATATCTGCCGGAACTCGTCATCAAGGTCGACAAGACCGTTCCCGAATACGGCGGCGGAATGTGCCAGGTTTCAACCACTTGCTTCCGGGCGGCCTTGAATGCCGGTCTCAAGATCACCGCTCGCACCAACCACGCCTATCCCGTGCAATACTACGCCCCGCAGGGAACCGACGCGACGGTGTATATCCCCAACCCCGACCTGCGGTTCGTGAACGACACGCCGGGACATATTCTGATGCAGACCCGCGTCGAAGGCACCCAGCTCACCTTCGAATTCTTTGGCACGTCGGACGGGCGCGAGACAAAGTTGGTCGGCCCGACGGTCACGAGCCGTGGCGGAGGCGGCGCGATGAAAACGACGCTTTTTCAGGAAGTGTACGACGCGAACGGAAACCTTCTTCGCAAATCCGAGTTCAAATCGAGCTACGATTCCCCTTCCAAATATCCCCATCCCGGGGAACAGAAAATCACCGAAAAACCGACCGGCTGGTCGGACCGGGAATGGAAAGAATACAAAAAAGCGAACGGGCTGTGAAAACAGGCTGCGATATTGACTTTACCGGAAAAATTTCCTATACTCTTCGAGTGCGGTTTGTTCCTGCGCGCATAGCTTCCGCCAGACCTGCCTGCCGGCAGGCAGGGGCAAACAAGCGACCGGTTCAGAAAAAGATATATGCGCCCATAGCTCAGCTGGTAGAGCAGTTGCCTCTTAAGCAAACGGTCCCAGGTTCGATCCCTGGTGGGCGCACACTTTCTCCTCGTAGTTCAATGGATAGAACGAGGGACTTCTAATCCCCAAATGAAGGTTCGATTCCTTCCGAGGAGACAGGTTTGTATAAAAAATTATGGCGGCCATAGTTCAGCGGCTAGAACATCGGGTTGTGGTCCCGAGGATCTGGGTTCGATTCCCAGTGGTCGCCACGTATGAAGTATAGACAGCAAAAAACACGCACCAGTGCGTGTTTTTTTGATTGACCCGCGGAATGTTTGAAAACTGCGCGCTCGGTAGGAATCGAACCTACAATCCCCTGATCCGAAGTCAGGTGCTCTATCCGTTGAGCCACGAGCGCATGTGTCAAAATAATCTAACAAAAAACGACCGGCTTGTCGAATTTATTTGCTCAAGGTTCGACCTTTTCCTGCCGACAACAAAGTTGCCGGCATTCCTCAAGGTCAAACCTTATTCCGGAAAAAAGATGTCTTTTCCTGAAAACCTTTCTCCGTTGTTTGTTTTTTGCTCGCGGCGCTTCAGAAAATCCGTTGCCTGCTCGTAGCTTTCTCGGTCGAAAGAAAACACCGCCTGCTCATTGATATAGCTTTGCTTTTTTTCCTCGCTCCATTCCGATTTCACGATATATTTGTTCCAGACGAAAACCGCGTAGACCGCAACGGCAAAAAGCACCAAAAGATAAAACCAGCGTGCGGAAAACCTCCCGACTTTTGCCAAAATGTCGGCTATATTCCCCGCCGGTTTCTTTTTTTCCCCCTGATTCTTATTCTCCATAAACGACAATTATAAGGCTCATTTTCACGTTTTTTCCATCTTCTTCGGGAGCGGTTTTTTCTCCCCCGGCATCCAGAGATCCCGCATCCGTTGTCGGAGCCGTGCCTTTTTTGTTTTCACTTGAAACGTCGATAACAAGCGGCCGGATAAAATAGGGCAAATTTTCCACCTTTTCCAAAAAGTCGACAACTGACAAAAACGATCCGCTCGCCGAAACGCTGAACGCCGGATATTTTTTGAGCTCGGCCAGTTCATCTTGGGGCTGTTTTTTGGGATCTTTTGCGACTGCCTCGCTTTTGTTTTTGACGCCGTCTTCATCTTCGTCTTTCGCGCCGCTTGAGGCAGGCGCTGACTTCTTGTTGATTTTTTCGAATTTTATCTTGCTCAAATCGGCCGGTTCAATCGAAATGGCGCAAGACGTGTTCTCCGCCGCTTTTTCAAGCTGCTTGATGAGAGGCACGGCCTCATCCTTTTTCACGAACATCGCATTCAACTTGTCCTTCCAGCCCTCAAGATTTTCAACCTCTTTGCGAAGCTGTGAAAGCCTTTTTTTCTTTTCTTCCAGAACAAGAACATTCAGCTTTTCTTTTTGGTAGGCCTCGGCCTTTTCCCTCACTTTTTTCCCCTGCCAGAAAAACGCGAGCCAAAGAAAAAGCAGAACGACAATCCCCGTCAAAACCGCTGTGAAATATATCCTTTTGTCTTTGGGAAATTTCATTTTAGATTTCGTTCAAATATTTTTTTTCAACGTCGGCTTCGACGGTAAATTCGAAATCTTTGGGAGAAACGACATTTGAAACCGGAGAAACAATGTTTGTGAATCCTTCTTTTTTGAGCTCTTCCTGAAATTGCAAAAAGGATTCTCTTGTTTTTGAAAACCCTTGAATCCGCACAAACTCTTTTTCGACATGAGCCGAATCCAAACGCACTCCATCCGGACAAATATCGGACAAATGCTTCAAAACTTTCGACCAACAAGGCATTTCCTTTGAAGTTCTGTTCACTTTTTGGGTCGCCGCGTTCACATTTTTGAGCATTTCTTCCGTTTCCTTCATTTCATTGGCGGTTTTTTCGGAGTGAGCGGCCGACTCGAAGCGGGCCGAGCTGAGTTCGATGCCAAGAACAACCTGGATCGCCAGCATATACGCGAAAAGCGCGACCAGCGAAAAAACGACTGATAACCCGGTTCTTGCGATGTTTCCGAGTGTTTTTTCGATTCTTTTTGATTCCTTCTCCCTGTCAGGAAGAAGATTGATCCTAATCATTGTTTTCACAGAGCCTTGCCGCAAGACCGATCGAGGTCGCAAACGGCGCGAGGCTTTTTTGAAAATCATCTGAAAATTTGTTTTCCATTCCGAGCGATTTCAAGGGATTTCCGAGAATAATTTTCTTTCCAATCCTTTTTTCCATACATTCGGAAAAGTCTTTGAGCAGCGATCCCCCTCCGGAGAGGATGATCATTTCCACTTTTTCCCGGGTATTGATGGATTCTTCGTAAAAGCTTATCGACTTTTCAATTTCAACCGCCAAATTTTCAACCAGCGGATTATATATATTGAAAAGCATATCGTCTTTCTGCATTTTTCCGAGACCGTATTTTATCTTGAGGTTTTCGGCTTTTTCCGTGCTCACTCCCAGTCCCTTTGAAAGCGCATCCGTGAAAGTTCTTCCGCTCAAAGGAAGACTGGAAGTGAAATACGGAACCTGATTCTTGCAGATGGCAAGACTGGTCTTGTCTTCGCCCAGATCGACGATCATAACGGGTTTTTCCCGGGTTTCTCTTTCACTCGCGAGACTCCTCACCGTCGCGATGATGTCCACTTCAACCGCCAAAATGTCGAGTCCCGCCAATTTCATCGTCTCGCAATAGCTGTCGACGACTTCCTTCGGAATCGCCGCCACCAAAATTTCGGCTTTTCCATCAACCTCGTTGATTGCCTGCCAATCAAGATATATCCGGTCGACTGCGACGGGAATATTGGCTTCCGTTTCCCATTTCACCGCCTCGACTGCTTCTTCCTTTTCCATTTTCGGAATGGCGATCGTTCGCATAAAAGCCTTTGTCTCAGGAATTGAAAAAACCACGGAGCGACTCACGATCGGTTTGGGTTTGGTCGTTTTGAGCAGCTCTTTTATATCCGCCGCGACGGCTTGCGGATTCAAAATCTGCCCTTCCTGAATCAGACCTTTTTTCATCACTCTCATTCCGCAAGACAATATTCTGCATCTGTTTTTTGATCCGCGCCGGAACATAAAAGCCTTGAGCGAACGATCCTCGATCTCAAGTCCGAATCCTTCCGGCTTCATTCCGAGCAAATTGTGCAGAAAAAAGCTCATATACTTTATAACTCCTCCCACAAATCTATCTGATATTTGTCTCCCGTCGGGAAAAAAGGCGGCGGCCAATACACCAGATTGTTGTCGAAATTGAGAATGCGATTGTCATATCCGGTGCCGTCCGTCCAGGCGAAGCCGTAGCGCAGTTTTGTCACGATCGATCCATACACGGTGATCGTGTCGCGATAAACATAACTGGCCGGCCAAATGTAGTGGTTTCTTCCAACCCTTCCTTTTTGCGCCAAAAGAGCCGCGTCGATTTCCAAATCATCGTCGCTATAGAGGCCGACGGAAACATTGTTTTGCGCGATCAACCCCAATATATCCGGCCCGTCCGCGTCGTCTCCGACCTTGTCAGTATACAGGATATCGTGATTTATATAAATATCTTTGAACACCGGATTGGGAGAAAGATCGGCCGCGGCAATCGTGAGACGGTCTCCGTTCAACGTTCCTTCAACCCAGGCGAAATTCTCGACGAATACGATTCCATTTTCCGGTATCGGATAATTCACGACTTGGGTCTCGCTTGTTATCTCATAGGTGCTGTTGTTGTATTCCAAAACCATTCTCACGTCCATACTGTGCGCCGGATTCGTTTTGAGAACAATGTGATATCCTCGAACCGGCACGCTGACATCCTCACACTCCCAAACCCATCGCCAGCGACCGCCGATTCTCCTTCGAACCCAATCGCATTGCTGAACAATTGTCGTAGTCTGTCCCAAATACAGACCGTCGTTCGGCGGTTGAGATTGCTCTTTCATAAGGTTCAGATTGGCAATCAAGGCGTTGAAATTTTTTTCCGGCGCGGGAAACAATCGTCCCGCTCCAAAAACTTCCGGGCGCGAAGGCACGGCGGCGGGCGGGAGCGGATCGGCCGGAGCGACATGAGTGTGCACCCCGAATTCGGGATCCCCTCCGTGATCCGGATCGTCGTATGTCGGAACCAGGCTGGAGATAATGTTGTGCGCCACCCCATCAAACCGAATTCCTTTGTTTGAATGGATCATGCCGAACACCTCCGTCCCTCCCCCAAAGCGCATGAAGTCGTCGGCCACAGCCATATATTCACACCACGCGGGCTGGCGAAACCTCACTTGAATCTCTCTTTTCATGTTGGGCATCTTGTCGGTCCAGCCGGTCGATTTCACGATCACAATGGTTGAATCGACATTTGGAGGATCCACTTCAAGCTGGTATTTTCCGATATTGCCGCCCTCCGGATCGTCAACGTCGACAATATACGGCGCGCCCACTCCCACTGCCGTGCCGCTTTCCCAGAATTCTTTTTTTTGTTGAACCGTTTTTCCTTCAACATGATGAGCCAGATACCAGCGATACCAATATATGCCGGCTTCAGCCATTTGAAACGCCTGTTCGCGCTCCTTGACTCTTTGGCTGTTCTTGTTCTGGGAAGCGACAAAAGTCGCCAAACCCAAAAGTATGACTGCGCCGACAGCGGCGATTATTATCACGAAGATGAGAACAGAGCCTTTTTGGCGGACTGACTTTCCCGCGGAGCAAGACGCTTTGGTTTTGCGCTTTTCAGCCGGAAACTCATCCGCCTTTGGCGGATATTTTTGATTCAACATTTTTTTACCAGTTATCTTTCAAATTTCTCATTTCAACGAAGGATTCGAGCCGAATATTGTCAGGAGCCTGCAACGGATCGAGATTGAAATATATGTCCAGTTTCACCATTCTTATTTGATTGATTTGGGCTACGGGAGTCGCGATCGGATTGTTGGCGGTGTCGGCGGGATAATCGGAATTAAAATAGCTGAAAAGCGGTTGGGACGCGGTATTATGCACGTAATCGGCAACCGTGATGACTGTTTGGTCGCCGGCCGGATAGCTTGGAGGAATTCCCGAGGGTTTGGTTATCCCTTTTTTTATCGAATTGTTTTCCAGCCAATAGTGGATTCTTTCAACTTCACCGTCTTTGTCGGCGTCCGCATAGCAAACAAAATCGAAGTCATCGGCGCTGATAATCGGATACGCGCCCGATTCAGCTTGTTGAATCCGCCGAATTTCATCAATTATCACTTTCGTGGATCTTTGCACCTGACTCACGGAAATTCCCTGTTCCATGGCAAAGCCGTAGTGCTTGTATATTTGGGACAAAAGATAAAGCGAGCCAAGCATTATCGTTATGAAGATAAATATGGCTATCATCATTTCAATGAGTGTCATGCCGGAATTGCGTTTCTCTTTTATTCGGGTATTCATACGTTGTCAAGGACCGGAAACCGGAACCAGGTCGATTTGCCGCTCAACCAGCTGATTCACGTTTACGCTGCCTGAATAGTTTTCATAATTATCCGCTGTCGTTTCGATCGTGTAGTCACCCGACGCCAGAATTGTTTCCGGATCGGTGGTTGGCGGAAAATAGACCTGTCCCATCGCGCCCGTGGTAAGCGTGACATCGAAATCGACTCCGTTTGACACGCGCACCGCGGCCCCGCTGACCGGAAGCCCGCTGATTGAATCTTTGACCGAAACAATGAGGGAATTTTCCGTATCGCTCGCGATTATCAGATTGACTGTGGCGCTTTGATCGGGCACGATCGCCAGAGGAAACGTCGCGTCCGAACCAATCATGGTATATCCCGGTTCATTGAGTGAAACATTATATTTTCCTGGAGGAACGTCGGTCACGTTCACATCGCCCGTCTCTCCCGTTGAGAGATTTTCCTGGTAGTTCGTGACATCAGGACCGCCCCCGGGGTCTGTTCCGATGATACGGCCCCCCGTCAGAGAAAAATCCATATTCGGCAGCGCCTGGTCGTCGATCCCCTTCGAGTAAATGTGAATATCCGCGAGCTTGTCCAGTATGATCGCTTTCGTGTTCAAGCTGCCTTCAATGACGGAAGAGTGCTCATCGGTCGGATTATACGGAGTTGTCGGATAAGGAGCGGATGTGACAATCGATTCATATCCTCCTTTTGAAACGGATATTTCATAATTCCGGTCACCGGGCGGCATCCCTGAAAGAAGAACCGAGCCGTTGGAATCGGTAATCGTATCGATGTCGATATCAGGCTCGACGTCCGTGTTTCGGATCCTCACGTCCGCTCCGGACACGGGAGCGCCCGAACCGTCCATTGCGTTGAAGCGCAGTGTTCCTCCCCCCACGTCTGTTTCCACTCCGTTCGGAACGAATTTGGAAAATGCTTTCGCGCCGTATCCCTCGGCCACGCCCGCCCAGGTCACTTCTATTTTCACTTCTTTATAATCAGTGATGACTTCGTTTTCATCCGCTTCCGCAAGGCCGTCGTCCGCATCGTCCCAATATCGGATGAACGTATGAACGTTGAATTTCTGATTGCTTCTCTGCACGGTTTCGTTTTGCAAAAGCGCTCCGTCGGGAACTCCGCCGACAGTGCCGATGTCATCGTATTGCATATTCCGCACAATCTCCATTTTTTCGTTCGCGAGTTCCGTCGCCGCGATTCGATGTTTTGACTGCGCCAAAGATTTCAACCCGGCGCTGAAAGAGCCATAAATTGCCAAAGTCGTCACGGAAAAAATGAAAATCGCCGAAACGACTTCGAGAATCGAAAAACCGGAATTGGAGTGGATTTTTGTTTTTTGTTTCACTATGTCTTGTTCAGAATGGGATACGCATATTCGTGATTTGTTGATTGGCATAAAATTCGCAGATTAGCATCATATCTACATATTTTCCATCACCGAGTACATCGGCAAAATCATCGAAATGGCGAAAAAACCGACCGCCGTTCCGATGATCACCATCAGCACCGGCTCGATTATCGAAGAAAGGTTTTTGGTGACTTGGTTTATTTCTTCCTCGTAAAAATCAGCCAAATTTTCGAGTACTTCCACCGTTTTTCCCGTTTCTTCGCCAACTTCCACCATCTGAATGGAAAGCACGGGAAAAAGTTTGGGATATTTCAAAAGCTCCTCGTGCAAAGTTTTTCCCTTTTGCACTTCTTCGCTGATTTCGGTGAAAGTTTTTTTATACTTTTCGTTCGAAAGTGTCCGGGAAATGATTCCGAGCGATTCAACGACCGGAACGCCGCTTTTCGTGAGCGAGCTGTATATCCTCGCGAAGCGCGCGTTGTTCACTTTCACGGCCATTTTTCCGATCACGGGAAGATGGAACGTGAGACGGCTCACCTGTTTTTTTCCAAATGCCGATTTGAAGAAGACGATCGCCGCGGTCACTGCGGCAAGAACAATCAAACCGACGATGATTTGATGGGCGGCCATATAGTCGCTCACCGCGATGATCATTCTCGTCGAAAAAGGAAGCGACGTCCGTATGTCGGCGAAAATGACTGTGAGCTTCGGAACGACATAGGTCATCATCGCAATTCCAACCCCGATCATCACGAGCAGAATCACCGAGGGATAGTACATCGCCCCCCGCACGCGGCTCAAAAGATTGTGCTCTTTTTCCAGCTGGTCGGCGAGAAGCCCCAGAACCTCTTCCAGATTGCCCCCGACCTCTCCCACCCGCACCATATTCACGGAGAGTTCGTCGAAAACCGGATTTTTTGTGAGGCTGTCGGCCAGCGTGCTTCCCGTTTTTATATCCTCCTCGACTTTTTCAAGAATTGATTTGAATCGCGCGCTTTTTGTCTGGTTGGAAATGACACGCAAAGCTTTGGGAAGCGACAATCCCGAAGAAAGCATAATCGCCAAATGCCGCGCGAACATCATTTTGTCTTTGAGAGACACACCGTTGAAAATCGGCATCTTGAATTCCCGGCTCTTTTTTTCATCCTTTTGCACGATCGACGTCACGAAAAAACCGTCCGCGCGGAGGCTTTCCGCGACCTGATGTTCGTCGCGTCCCTCCATTTCGCCGCTTTTCGCTTCTCCCCTTGCGTTTTTGGCAACGTAGGAAAATTTGGGCATATAGCTTTAATCTTTTGTTACTCTCAATATTTCTTCAATCGACGTTGTCCCCTGGATGGCTTTTATCATCCCGTCCTCAATCATCCGGAGCATCCCCTCTTTTTTCCCCTGCTCTTCGATTTCATCACTGGTCGCCCTTTTTGAAACCATTTGGGAAACTGCTTCCGTTATCTCAAGGACCTCATATATCCCGATTCTTCCCCTGTATCCCTCCTGCCGGCAGCGAGAACACCCGGCCGGATGATAGAATTTTATCTTCGACCAGTCATTTTGCTCCGACAGGCTTTTGTCGAGGAGATTATTCTTTTGCGCTAGCTCAAAAACCCGCTCCAAATCGATTTGCTTCCGGATGGATTCGGCAAGCTCCTGATCGAGAGTATATTCCTGACGGCAATCGGAACACAATCGGCGCACCAAACGCTGGGCAATCACGACATTCACGGTCGAGGCGATGAGAAACGGCTCGGCTCCCATATCGAGAAGCCGCGGGACAGTCCCGGCCGCCGAATTAGTGTGAAGGGTGGAGAGAACAAGGTGTCCCGTCATCGCCGCGTGAATGGCGATGTCCATCGTTTCCTCGTCGCGGATTTCCCCCACCATTATGATATCCGGATCCTGCCGGAGAAGCGCCCGCAGCCCCTGCGAAAACGTGAGGCCGACCTGAGGATTCACCTGCGTCTGGTTGATGCGGAACATTTTGTATTCAATCGGATCCTCCACCGTCGAAATGTTCACTTGCGGCGTGTTCAAAATGTCCATAATCGTATACAACGTGGTTGTTTTTCCGCTGCCGGTCGGACCCGTCACAAGAATCATTCCGTTCGGCCGCTTGATGGCCTGATGGACTTTTTCGAGCGGCCCGCCCCACAGCCCCATTTTTTCAAGCGTGAGACCTTTCGACGATTCATCCAAAAGACGCATCACCACTTTTTCTCCGGAATATATGGGCAAAACCGAAACCCGAAAAGCCATTTTTCGCCCCTCCTGCTCGATTTTGAATCGTCCGTCCTGAGGCAATCGATGCTCATCCAATTTCAAATTCGACAAAATCTTGATGCGAGCCACAATCCCGTCCATCGTGGCCCGCGGAAGAGTCATCGCGTCGTGCAAAATTCCGTCCAGGCGATAGCGCACACGAACCTCTTTTTCGTCCGGCTCGATGTGAATATCGCTCGCTTCCTGCAAAATCGCGTGTTTCAGGAGCGTGTCGACGATCCGGATGACGGGAAGATCCTGCGCCGCCTTTTCCAGATCCTCTCCACCCGAAGCTTCGCCCGCGTTTTTTTCGATTATGTCCCCGAACTCCGCCTTGAGGCTCTGTTCATACTGTTTGAGCGCGCTTGTCATCCCGTCTTCAGTGGTCATACAGGGGGAAATTTTGAGTCCGGTCTTTTTGCGGATGAAATCGATGGTTTGAAGATCGTCGGGATTGAGCATCGCCACTTTGAGTTCGCGGTTTGTTTTTTTGAAAGCGACAATTTTGTATTTTTTGGCAATCGGCTCCGGCACCAACTGCAAGATTTCTTTCGGAATTATTTCTTTTTCAAGATTCACAAAGGGTATGCCAAGAATATACGAATAGAGCTGGCGAACTTGGTTTGGATCCAGCGCCTTTTTTTCAACCAGAATATCGCCCAGCCGCCGGCCGGTTTTCTGACTTTCCTCCATTGCCTGATTCACCGTTTCAACACTCGTGAGTCCTGAATCGAGGATGAAGCTTTTCAGCCTTTCATTGTCTACAAACATTTTTGTTTTTGCCTACGAACTCTATTTTATAGCTTCGCGGATTTTCCCCACAACGTCTTTCAAGCTGAAATCCGATTTCACCATAAAAGTCGTCGCTCCCAAATCAAGGGCTTTTTGAACGTTGTCCACCTCTTCAAGATTCGTGAGGATCAAAACGGGGATATTCTTCGTTTTTTCATTTTTTTTGATTTCCGAGAGAACCTCGTAACCGTCTTTTTTGGGCAAAATTATGTCGAGAAGAATGAGATCGGGCGCAAATTCCCCTATTTTCGCGAGCGCTTCCTCCCCGTCAAACGCGCTGGCGATCTCAAAACCGTCCTGACTGATCACTTCGTCAAGAGCGGCTTGAAGCGACCGGTCGTCCTCGACGATGAGAATTTTCTTTTTTTGTACGGTCATATATTTTTCTAAAAAAATTACGAAATTTCGTCATTTCACCGGCAAACTCACATAAAAAGTCGACCCTTCTCCTTCTTCGCTTTCAAACCAGACGCGTCCGTCGAAATGCTTGAGGATCGCCTTCACGAGATAAAGTCCGATCCCGACTCCTTCCGTCCTGTATTTCGACGAATTGCTGCTTCGGAAGAACTTTTCGAAAATCTGGCTGTGCTGATGGCGCGGTATGCCCACTCCCTTGTCCCGGACGATGACCGTCACTTCCTCTCCCCTGTATTTGATCGCTACGGCCACCTCTTGGCCGTCCTGCGAGTATTTGAGGGCGTTGCCGATGATATTTTCCAGTACCACTTTCATTTTTCCGGCATCGACTTTCACGCGGGGAAGTTCGACATCGAACATTTCGACTATTTTTATATTCTTTTGCACTCTCAAATGCTCGAGTTCTTCGATCACATCTCTCGCGAGCTGCGCAAGATCCACGTCTTCAATCTTGAAAACTGTTTTTCCCTGGTCGATTCGCACGACTTCCAGAAGATCGCTCACCAGTTTCAGCATTTTCGTGTTCGCTTTGCCTATATTGGAAAGAAAATTTCTCTCTTTTTCCGAAAATGCGCCTCTTTTTTCCTGTTCCGACTCAAAAATCTCCAAATTCCACCGGATGGCCGAAAGCGGTGTGCAAAGCTGGTGGGAGATTATGGAAATGAATTCACTTTTCAAGACATTGGCTTCGGCGACTTTTTCAAAGCCCCTCACAACGAAGCTGCCAATGGTGAAAATTGCCACTCCCACCGACGAAACGCTCACAATCGTCACGGTTTCGTTGTCGAACCATTTGGAAACGAAATACGTTCCGAACATAGCCGCGATGGTCAAAAATCCCATCACGAGGAATATGAAATTCGGGCATTGCCAGAGACCAAGATTATATTTCCTGCATCCCCCGACAAAGTTGATATCGTCAAGAAATCTCCAAAACAAGGCTTTTGTTTTGACTGGTTAAACTTGCCTCAATTATACCACAAATCGCGGAGCGCAACCATTGTTTGTATCCTCCCCTGCCAGAGGGGAGGTGTCCCGCTACAGGCGGGACGGAGGGGAGGGAGTAAAAATAAAAGCCGGCCGCGTTCTCCGCGCGCACTGGCTTGAAGCCGAATAAAAATAGAGGTCTCTGTCGAAGCCTCTATTTTCTCTGTTTATTTTTCCCGAAACGACATCGCCGTCCCCATACCACTCATATCAGGCATCGCGCCGTATGTCCCTTCAAGCAGAAGCGAGTCGAAGCCCTTGATGGAGGTGAGGGGCGTGCGCAGCTGGTGCGAGGCGATGGAGATGAATTCGGATTTGGCTTTGTCGAGATGGCGGAGCTTGTCGTTGGCGGAGGCGAGCTGGTCGGAAAGCGACTGCAATTCATCTTTGCGCCGCACTTCGAGCTTCACGGATTTCACGAGGAAATATCCGAATCCGAGGGATATGCAGAACGTGACGGCGTTGAGGATGCGGTTGGTGGGGTTTTGGATGAAAGTATGATAAAATGTGTATCAGTAAACTATAAAATTTATTTTTTATGTTGTCGAAAAAATATTCTGAATTAATTGAATACGCAAAATCTTTAGTCAAGCGAAAGAAAGTAAGAGGCGGTACTGTTAACTCTGTTGCTTGCGTGTTAATTTCAGAAAAAGAGAATATTTACAAAGGATCGAGTCTAAACTTATGCTGTGGGATTGGTTTTTGCGCAGAGCACGCAGCGATAGCTTCAATGATAACCGAAACCAATGAGACGTATATAAAGGCAATAGTTGCCGCAAACAAGAAAGTTATTCTTCCTCCGTGTGGTCGCTGCAGAGAGTTAATGAGCTTAATCGATATAAGGAATCTTGAAACGGATATAATTATATCAGAAAACAAGAAAACAAAACTAAAAAAATTATTGCCGATTATTCGAAAATCATTGTAAGCAAAAGAAATTAAAAGAGAGTTTTATGACCAGACGCTGATTAGATCTTCTGCTATAATCTGTGATCCATTTGTCCCCATCTTATTGATGAATTTGAGCTGATTTTCAATTTGAGGCGGATAAGCCAGTATTTTATTAAAATCATTCATAAATATCCTGAGTAAAGAATTATTGCTATATAATTGTCCTCCATAACTTAGTATTATAGCAATTGCGTCTTTTTCGTTTAAGCTAGTCGAGAGTTTAGATTTCTTTATGTATTTTTCCCAAGACATTTTCAGTGTGATATATTTTTTATGAGATAAGTTATTAGCCAATGCCCATTGACTAAGATTGGTTGGTAAAAGAAATGATGTGGGTGTCCTGAGAGAAAATGCCTCCAGCGTAGCCGTTAATCCAGATGTTGTCACGAAATGCTTGGCAGAATTGACATAATTGATGAATTTCTTTCTGGGAAATGAACCGAGTCTTATATTTTTCCTGTGTATGTGTTTTTTTAAAAACAATATAGCTTTCTTTCCTCCAGCAACGATAATCTTTTCTTCTGAATTATAATTATTAATGCAACAAGCCAGTGTTTTCAGATAATATTCCGGAATTTCTTTTATCAATGGATTTAATATTCCCCCGATATGAATTAGCGTAAAATCATCTTTTCTTTTCAATGGTTTTGGCAGGTTTCCTAAAATAGCAGGAACAAATTTTTGATTTTTGCTAATTTTTCTTATAGGCACGCCTGGTATTTTTTGACAATAATAAAAATCAGCCAAAAGATATTCTTCGGGAATTTTTTTCCAAAACCAAGCCAAACTATCTATAACGGCCGAAGGTTTATTCAAAAAAATTGCCGATTTTATGGCAAATCTGTTGAGTGAACTAACTACATATGGATTTTTTAATCTTTTCAGGAGCCTAATGATTTCTTTCTCATTTCGCTCGTCTATCCTAGTGAAGATCACCTTTTTATTATTCTTAAAGTCATGCATTTCACTAGTTAGACCGTTGGCGACGCATACAATATTTCCTTTCCATAGTTTGGAAAAATTATCCAGTAGTGCAATAATTTTCCCTGTTGGCCCATATCCAAAGGGATTTGAGAAAAAGATAGCCGTTTTTTCCGAATTCTTGTTTAATCTCATAAGAAAAATTATAAAACAGTTTTCTTAATAGGAAATCTATTTTTTTGAGGCAAATTTATTTTTATCCTATCATTGTTATTATTTTTGATTATCTTCAATAAATATTCGATTTCGACAAAAACGTCATTTCCCTTACTTTTTCCCATCTGTTTTCCATCAGATCCCAATATCGTAGGTGCATACAACGTCTTTGGTATTTTTATTCTATTCCCAAAGTCTTCGATTAATTTTTTTCTGATTAAAAAATCTCCCTCATTATAATGATCTAATCCAGTTATGCACAGATCTATATCAAAAATGTCCAGTCGAGGCAAAGCAAGTACTTTGTGATAAAACCAGAAGTTAAATTCTCGATAATTGCCTTCTTTTACAAATCCGCAAGCATTGCAAGTATGGCGAATGCAATCAATGTTTATTACTTCCGTTTCTCCTTTTCCAAGGTGACAATTTGGACATATGGCCATTGCATACACCACTGGCCTCCTCAATGTTTTCTTGTTAGAATATTTTCTTATCGCATTCAAAACAATATGCGGTTCCTTTATAGTTTTGAACAAATAATACTTCAGTCTCGAGTTTTCCCGCATAGATGAATTTCTAACACATTTTATTTTTACTTCCGGAAATTTCTCTTTTATTTTCAAGGAGTTAAACTCTATTATCGGCTCCCAATGATCAACAATATTAGAACAACATCCATACGGGTCATCCATATGTTGAAAAGTGGTTTTGTTGGGAAAAATATTGAAAGGGTACTTTTTTGTATTGGGACCACTTAATGAATCTTGCTCCCAATCATTTATAAAAAGATAAAATGTAAATCTAGGGACTTTCCTTTTTTTTCTTAGTGCATCGCATAAAAGTAATGGATACACCACAAAAACAGTGGCATTTCCAGCGTGAAAACCATACGGACGTATGCCGAGATAAATATTTTCTGCTCCTGATAATTCATTGCTTAAAGCCTCTACACCTTCTTTCAAAAAATATGGTTTCATTTGCGGGCGGAAGACAACTGATTAAAATATTTATATTTTTGATACATATATGATTTACGAATATCTTTTTTTAGATTTTTGTTGTTGATGCGATCGCAGAAATAGGTCGAAGCGTCTGACAGACAGGAAAATTTTATCCAATCATACATCTTTTCGTCTAAAAATATTTTTGCGGGACATGTTTTATTATAAGCATCTAAAAAGGATTTTAATATGTCTAAATTTGGTTGCTCGTCCCCGTCAGGAAAAGACCATTCGACCAAAGCCAGGGCAACATCTTTTATAAACGGACCGGGACAACTCCAATCAAAATCAAGAACAACTTCAATCATTGGTGAATTCGTGAAAATCAGATTATGCATTCTATAATCATTGTGAATAATCCCTCCTGGAGAATTATTTCCCTCTTTTTTGCTAAAATTTATCGCCCACTTTATTTTCTCAATAAATAGGTTCCCGTCATTAAATTCTGAAGTAAAAATATCCTTTTTCTCTATGGCTCTTTCTAGTTCGGTTATTATATTTCTCTTTCTTGGGGTTTTAATTTTTATCTTTTCTGATATGGTATGAAGAATACCCAAGTTTTCTCCGGCCAGTCGCGTATAATTGATAATATTTTGCGTATTTTTATCAATAACAATTCCTTCATAAAATCTAAATAAGACGCATACAAAAATATTCCCGTAAAGACAAAATTTATTTTGGGAAATAGTCGGAATTATTTCCGGGGAAGGAAAGTCATTCTTTCTTAAGCTAGAAACAAATTCCAGCTCAAATAAAATGTCTTTCGCTGTGGTCTTTTTGCTGAACCTCGCTATGTACTTATTTTTGGCTGAGGATACCGAGAATACGAGATTATCCGAGCTGTCGCGCAAACTTGCAATGGAAACACCTTTTATTCCATAATTTTCAGAAAAAAGATATTTCAAGGAAGATATTTCTTTTTCCAGATCAATTTTTCTCATATTTATTGAGTCTTTGCCATAGATTTTTGGAAAATCTTGACCATGGCAGATAATCTTTATTAACTGAATTTTTAATTGCTTTTTTATATCCCCTTAGATATTGATTGGAAATTGTCGTCCAATCAAAACGGCGTATTTTCTTTTTGGCCTGATCCACTATTCGTCTTCTCAGCTTGTCGTTTCCCAAGACTAAATCCAGTTTGTTGACTAAATCATCGATATCGCCAGATTTAAAAATTAATCCGGTAATATTGTTTTCTATGTATTCAGGAATTCCGCCTGCATTACTTCCGATTGCCAGGCACGAAGCCGCTTGAGCTTCTATATTCACATTACCTCCGCCTTCAGCACGAGAGGGGCAAACATTAACCATCGCACCTCTGAGATAAGAATAAGTTTCTTCATGTGCTAACTGTCCCAAAAATTTTATTTTTTGGGATAATTTTAATTTATCGGCCAGTAAAACAAGTTTTTCTTTTTCCGGTCCGTTTCCTATTATATAGAGATCTATTTCCGGATATTTTTTATGAAGCTTACTGAATGCTTTTATCAACAAATCAACCCCTTTTGAGTAAAATAATCTACGGATGGCTATTATATACGGCCTTTCAGTTTTAAAAGCCGGAAATAAATTGATAATTTGGGGATGTGTTCCTGCATAAATTATGTCTATCTGATTGGATTTTAATTGGGGAATCGTTTTTATGGCATTCTTTCGTATGCTTTTAGAAAAAGCAACACGCCAATCAGCCTGAAGTATAGACTGAGGTACAGTTTGTTTTCCTTCATTCCATAATTTTATGGTACTTTTATCTCCCGGATCAATAACGTCCCCGCCGCTAAATGTAACCACATAAGGAACATCCCACAGCCTGGCCAGTATTAATCCAATTATAGGTAAAGGCCTTCTGATTCCAATAATATGAACTATATCCGCTTTAAATTTATTTTCGTTATTCTTTATCCAATCTATAATATTATAAAAGTCTCTTTCATATTTCGGGCTTAATATCCTGAATACCGGAACACCTTTTATAGTTTCCTTCTCCTTTAGACTTAAGGGATATTTTTTTGTCAGGACATAGCTATTGACTCCTTTGTCTTTGTAATATCTGGACAATTCTTCCATACTGGTTTCAATGCCCCCGACATGCGGCCGATAAAGAGAGCAAATAAATAATACTTTTTTTAGTTTATTTCTCATATTATTTATTTGCAATATTCATTCGCGACAGATCTTATTATAGCGACTATTTTAAACATTTCCCTTTCCGAGAGCTCGGAATGAAACGGTAGCGCAACTAGTGTGTCGGATATTTTCTCCGAAACAGGGAAGTCCCCGAGATTATACCTGAATTTTTTGTAGTGTGGGAATAAATGAATGGAAGGAAAATATCTGTGAGACTGAATATTGTTTTCTGCTAGTTTTTGAATAAGTAATTCTCTTAACAGGTTATCTTTTGCGAGAATGTAATATATGAACCAGCTTCTTATTCTGTCATTTGATTCGTACGGGAGACTAATACCCGGAATATCTTTTAGTAGCTCCTTATATTTTTGAGCGATCCTTGCTTTTTTATCAGAAATTTTATCAAATTTTTTCAATTGAACTCGACCGATGGCTGCTTGAATTTCTGTCATTCGATAATTATATCCTAAAATTACATGATTCAACCAATCCCGTTTATTTGATCGACCCTGATCTCTGGCAGAACGACAAAATTCAGCAATTTCCCTATTGTCAGTCACAATTATCCCTCCTTCACCTCCCGTAGTAATCTGCTTATTGGAATAAAATCCAAAAGCGGATGCTTCGCCCAGCGTTCCCGCTCTGAATTTTTTCGACGGTCTTCCTAAAGATTCGCAAGAATCTTCGATGAAAGAGACACCGTTTTTTTTCTTTATAGCCTTAAACTTATTATCATAGGCAGGTAAGCCAAAAATATTCACCAAAAGAATTCCTTTTGTTTTTTGTGTAATTTTTTCCTTCGCCTGGCAAGGATCCAGATTAAAACTAAAGGGATTAATATCCGAAAATACCGGTTTGATATTCTCATATAATAAAGCATTGCCAGACGCAATGAAACTAAACGGAGTGGTTATAACTTCGTCGCCCTTTTTCCATCCCATCGATTTTACAATCAAATGAAGCGCGCTTGTCCCGCTATTTACCGCCACGGCGTACTTCTTTCCAAGAAACCCAGCAAACTCATCTTCAAAAGCCTGTATTTGCGGCCCTCTGCTCAAAATTTTTGAATTTAAAACATCCTTAATTGCTGTCAACTCTTTATTTCCGATATCCGGTTTATATAGAGGTATCACATTATCGGTCATAAAATTATTCAGCAAACATCTTGTTTATTAAATCACAAGCTTCTTTCAGTGTGTTCGTACGCAAATGGATGTGATAATTCAGCCAATAATCTTTTGGATGCGCATTGCCAAAAACAATAATCGGCTTATTATGCAGAAATGCGAAAAAAATTTCCATTGCAGTGCCTATCATACTGGCATTCTCATGGGTATCATTTACCAACATTATATCGCATCGCAATATGTCGTCTTTATCCCTAATTATTGCGGCACGAGAATCGGAAAAGGTTTCTTTTTCTTCCCTTCCTCTGTAAGCATGTAGGATCGAAAATTTTCCAGACAAAAATTCCCCCGCTTTTCTTCGCCAGGCAAGAGCTTCCGGACGGGATACTCCCCGCATCGGTCCGCTTAAAAATATGATTTTTTTATGTCGCTCATTCATATTAATCTCGCCTGTTCAAGTAAAATCCTCACTTTTCTTTCATAAGGCTTTTCATATTTTATCCTTTCGCTTTCTTTTATATCAAAGAGATTTTCACCAAATCCGACTGGAAAAAGAAAATGATTCATGGGATTATTTTCCGATTCAGGAATGTCTTTATATTTTGGAATTTTCAAGAAAAATTTTATTTCAATGCTTTGCATATATTCTTTTTTGCCGTCATATAATACAAGCGCTTTTTTTAGCTTGCATTTTATACTTGAGTGTTTTTTTAAAATTTCATACCAGTATGAAAAAATTTCTCTGTTTGAATAAATTTTCTGAATCTTTTTGCTTAGTCTGCGAATAAATATACCTGGCTGATTTTGGAGTAATATGCTTTCCAAATAAATTCCATTATCAATGCTTAAAACAGGGTTCTTTATAAAATTCCAATAGTAAACAGCTTTTAATCTTGCGTTTTCGTTTTCGTTTCTTCCGCTTTCCATGGGTGATTCAATTTTATATCCAGCCAAACTTTCTATTTTCAAATTCGGACTTATTTTTTTGATAATCCGCCGATTTTTTTGGAAACGGTCTTTATTGGTTGTCGCGATGATAAGTTTCGTCATAGAAAGAATTAGAAACTTGATAAATGGAAATGAACTGTGCTAGATTGAAGCTTAGGCTATAAATTTTGAAAGAGTATGTCTACATCTGCCGATTTATATGATGAATTTGCTCCTTATTACGGGGAATACGCCCACCAAAGGGATGGCTACTTGAAGACTTTGGATGATATTATAATAAATTTTATAGAAAGTCAACGTCGAAGCACGACATTGGATATTCGTTCAGTCAGTATGTTAGACGTAGGCGCAGGAGACGGAAAAAGAGCCTTCAGCATCGCAAATAAATTAAATTTTAAAAAGCTAACTTTGCTGGATAGTAGTCCCGAGATGATAAAACTCTGCAAGAGCATTTCCGATTCACAAGTAATACTTGGGGATATATCAACCAATAATTTTTTTCTAAAGCGAGAAAATTATCAAATCATAACTTGTTTGTGGAACGTATTGGGACATATTGATACCCCGGAGAAAAGATTGTTGGGGCTAAAAAATATTTACAAACTAACCTCTCCTGGCGGATTTATATTTCTAGATGTAAATAACAGGTATAATATTAAAAATTACGGAGTGAAAAATGTATTGCGCAATTTATTGAAGGATATTTTTTGCCCCTCGTCCGATAATGGCGACATAAATTTTGTGATTAAAATTAAGAGCAAAGAAATTTTCGCCCAAGTCCATATTTTTAATCCGTATGAAATAGAATCTCTGATTAGAAGAAGTGGACTAAAGCTAGTAAAGAAATATCGCATTGATTATTCCACGGGAAAAGTTTCAAAGTTCTTTTTAACAGGACAACTATTTTATATCCTCAGTAAGTAAGTACGGATTTTTGAATAATTTGGATAAATGGAACAATAGTTGGCAGTTCATTAACAAAAAATAAAGAGAGGGCTTTTTATGCGCAAGAAGCTACTTCGGAATATTCAAAAAAAACAACGAACAGGCTTTCATCAGCCTCGCTCGAAAAGGAGAAAAAAATGACAAATATATCGCTGAAAAATGTGTCGAAATTCTATTTGCCTGGGATAAATATTTTAAATGATATATCCCTGGCTGTGGGTATGGGAGATAAAATTGCCGTGGTTGGTGAAAATGGTGCTGGCAAAACAACCCTCTTGAGGTTGATTGCCGGACAAGAACATCCCGACAAAGGCTCGGTCGTCTGCAGTTCAAAGATTGTCAAATGGTTTGTTCCTCAGGAGTTCTTTGCTAAATCAGGAAAAACTGTCGAGCAATATCTTGGAATCAGCTCTCATAAATCTGCTCGAAGTCTCGATGAGCTGGAATTGCATCAAGGACTTATCAAAGAAAGAGTTGATGACTTGAGTGGCGGCCAAAAACGAGCTATCGAGTTGATTCGCGCATTCTCAAGAAATGCACATATTGTTATCCTTGACGAACCGGAAAATCATCTCGACTATTTTGCCCGAGAATGGCTGTCAAGAAAAATGCAGCTTTATCAAGGGGGCATTGTGTTTGTCAGCCACGATCAATGGCTCATCGACTCGGTGGCAAATAGGATTGTCGAAATCAAGGACGGCAATATAGGTGTTTTTCCGGAAGGGTTCCAGGCTTTCATTGAAGAACGCCTGCATCGGCTGGAAACCGAATACAAGCAATGGGGTTTGAGGCAACGTGAAATTCTGAGGCATAAGGCGATGGTTGCCAAATTCAAGCAACGTACAAAATTGACTGATAAGTTCAGTCGAACCTATCAAAGCAAGAAAAAGAAGTTGGAACGTCTTCAAGAAGAACAAACTGAGCGACCCAGGCTTGAAAGACCAAAAATGAAGCTTCAAACCGGACCCGTCGAAAAAAAGACGAAAAAAAGAATACTTTCTCTTTCCAATCTGGATTTGTGCTTCAATAGTCAATGTGTCTTGAAGCATGTCAACCAGGAGCTTTTGTTTGGGGATAAAGTTTGTCTTTTTGGAAGGAATGGAACCGGTAAATCATCACTGTTCAAAATCATCCGAGGCGAGATGCATCCCACAACCGGTACAGTAAAGCTGGGAATAAACATGCGCGTGGGGTATTTCTCACAAGAACAAACCGAGGAGCTTGATCCGGAACAATCACCTTTGCAGTTCATCCAGCAATCACTTAATGAGACAGAGGGGCGGGCAAGATCGATCCTGCATAGTTTTTTGTTCTCGAAGGACTCAGTTGTCCGCAAAATACAAACACTAAGTGGAGGCCAAAAAACCAGACTGAGGTTTGCAAAACTCTTTGGGTTGAATCCGGAACTCTTGTTGTTAGACGAACCCACAAATCACCTTGACCTGACATCCTGGGAAGTATTGGTTGATGCAATCAGGGAGTTTTGTGGAACAGTATTGCTAATCTCGCATGACAGAGAATTCATCGACCAAACCATTGTGAAACTATGGGTGATCGAAAATAAAAAAATCCGGCAATTTCTCGGAAATTTGTCGGAGTACTTGGATTCCGGAGGCGTGGGATAAACAACGATTTGTCAATAATTTTACAGTCTCAGGTATTAATAAGTATGCCTGAGACTTTTTTATCTCTCACCCCGCCGGCAGTTCAAGAATAAACCGGCTTCCCTTCCCCCGCTCGCATCGCTACGCGAAGCGTTGCGGGCGGGCTTTCCCGAATTTATGCCACGGGAAGTTCAAGAATAAATTTGCTTCCCTGTCCCTTGCCTTGAGATTCCGCCCAAATCCGGCCTTTGTGCTCGGCGACGATTTTCTTGCCGATATACATTCCGAGGCCGGTGCCGTCGGTGTGGTAGTGCGCCACCTGCTTGCCGCGCTGGAATTTTTCGAAGATCATATAGATTTCTTCCTCATCCATCCCGATTCCGGTGTCGGAAACGACCACGCGGACGACCCCTCCCTGATCCTCCCCTTGTAAAGGGGAGGAAAAGCCGTCTTTCTCCCCCTTGGCAAGGGGGAGAAGTGAAGAGGGGGTCAATTCAGTTTTCACCGTGATTCCGCCTTTCTGCGTATACTTGATCGCGTTGTCAACCATATTCGAGATCACTTCCTTGATCTTGGTGATGTCGAGCTTCACTTTCGGCAGAGGAGTTTTAGGCCTTTCCCAATGGAGGAAGAGGCCTTTTTGCTTGGCGGAAAGCTCCAAAGTTTTCACGACTTCGTCGATGAGGTCTTCGACGGCCGCTTCCTGGAAGTCGAATTCCATCCTTCCCGATTCGATCCTTGAAATGTTCAAAAGGTCTTCCACGAGCTGGATGAGGCGCTCGTTCGAGATATATATCTTTTCCACCGGGCCTCTCTGCGCTTCGGGAATCGGGCCGTATGTCCCTTCAAGCAGAAGCGAGCCGAAGCCCTTGATGGAGGTGAGGGGCGTGCGCAGCTGGTGCGAGGCGATGGAGATGAATTCGGATTATAATTCCTCGATATCTCCTTTTTTCAAGTATTTCTTAATTTTTGTCCATTCGTCCATCACTTTTTCCCTACCCTTTTTATTATTAAACCAGTTATTTTTCGTAAATCCGTGGATATTATAAGACACTGGTATCAGTTCTATATTTCTTGGGAAATGTTTCTTCAGTGTCATCAAGGCTCGTCTTGAATGATAATGTTTGACAACAGCAATTATCTTTTTCACGTTCTTAAATCCAATCTTATTTTCAATAATTGTTTTTGAGAATAGTACATTTTCTAGAGAATTAGTTGATTCTTTTTCCGTGAGTATATGTTCTTTTTTAACACCCAGCTTAATAAGCCCTTCATGCATCACAAGAGCCTCTTTTTTTCCGGTAATATTGTTCTTCCCGCCGCTTACTAAAATTTTGGAGACTAAATTTTTGCGATAAATTTCAAAAACCTTTTTTATCGGCACCAAGTATCGAGTGCCAAAAACAATCGCCAAGTCAACTTTTTGTGGTTTGGATTTCAAAAAAATATAATCAGTAATTTTGCGAATCCTATCCTGATTAAGGAATTTGATTTTCATAATATAAAAGTAGCAGATAAAAACAGGCTTTTCAAGTTATATAGATAAGTTGAAAAGCCTGTTGATGGCCTAGTCGTCCCTCCAGCGATACTGTTCCGGAAATGTGCGAAAGGACTTATTGACCAAAATGGAATGAATCCTTCCGGCTAAATCAGTTACGGAAAAATTTTGTACGTTCAGAAGCGGTTTTGTCAAGCTGCTAACTGAGACGATATACCGCTCAGCTTTAATTAGCTGATCCTTGAGATGAGCAATCTTAGACACGATGTCTTGGGAGATAAACCCCATTTTTACCCAAGATAAGAGTGCATGCAGAGCTTCTTTTTCTAGGGTAAATGTCAGTTCGTTTAGGGCATCGAAATTCACACGTTGGTTAAAGGCCGGCGCTTTTTTGATGCTCCATATCTCCCCCTGATAGGTTTTGCGAAGGAGATCAATCCATTCTACCGATATGGTTTTAAGCGCCATATAGATAGATGCAATAATCGGATCGATGAGGTATTCATGGTAACCTTCAAGGGGACTGCGCCATACAAGCCGATTCTCAGACGCCATAATCTCCTGCAGAGGCGTTCCGTCGAAGATCCTCAGAGACTTTGAAAGGGTTGGCATAAACCCGTAGGTCTCCAAAAAATCAAGGTCGACTTTAAGCGTCTCGACAGTGGTGTAGGGATTAAAGATCATGAAGCCCGGTATGATATCAATGCCAACTCGCCGAAGTATGTCGATTGATTGACGAATCATTTGCAAAGATTCACCCTTCCTAAACAATCTCAATGCTGCAGGGTTGGCACTTTCGATGCCGATAAGAACTCGCTCAAAGCCAGCTCGTCTCATGAGCTGCGCCACCTCCAAATTTATATCATTTGAGCGGCAAAAACCCATGAGATGCAAGTCGTTTATGTTCCGACAAATTATTTCGTTGCAGATGTCAACCACATGTTGGCGACCGTTAGCTCCAGGACCAAATAGATTTGGATCATTGAATTTGAAAATTTTGGCACCAAAGGTTTTCCCAAGCTCTTCGATCTCGTCAATAATGTCAGCAGGGCTTCTGCCGCGCCAATTTGCTCCAATCGAAGACCTTTCAAACGCTTGATTGCTGCAAAAAGTGCAAATTCCATAGCAGCCGCGACTTGCCAAGATAGTTGCGTAGCCGGTTTTTTCAAGGCAGAGCGGTAGGAGATCGCGACTCGGCCACGGCAAAGAATCAATGTCCTCTTTTTCGGCCGGAGGATTAATGCAAATCTCGCCATTCTGTCTGTAAGCGATGCCTGGAATGCATTTCCAGTCAACACTGCATTCCTTGATTATCCGGGTGAGGTGTGAAAAGGCAGTTTCACCCTCACCTAAAATAACAGAGTCGACCCCAGGTATTTCTTTGAGGATGTGTTTTGCGCTTAATGTAGCAGCAAAGCCTCCACAGCAGATATGAGAAGTTACCCCCTTATTACGAATCTTTTTCACGAGTTTTTTTAAGGAAGGCAACGCTCTCTGCATAACAGAAAAACCTATGATACTTGCTCGGCGTTGAATTATTTCGTGAGTTGTTTGTTCCAGCGTCAGTGCCAGTATATCAGCGTCAAGAATTTCAACCGAAAGGCCATGTTTTTTGAGTTCCGCTCTGATATACATCAATCCCATCGGCTCTTTTGGATTGTAATCCGGAATCCGGCCCGATTGATACAAGGGAGGCAGAATGAGGAGCGCATCAATTTCATTCATTTTTCTTTTCCTCTTTTGTGGGATTAAATCTGTAAATCGAAGCGCCTACGCTGGCAAGTTTTTCCTCAATCCTTTCATAACCGCGATCTATATGATAGACGCGATCGATAACAGATTTTCCTTCAGCTGCCAACGCCATCAAAATCAAGCCGGCGCCAGCTTGAAGATCGCTGGCCATAACAGGTGCTCCTTTGAGATAAGACACTCCATTTACGACGGCTTCGTCAAGACGCGCTCTGATATTTGCACCCAGACGATTATATTCTTGAACATGCATGAGGCGATTTTCAAAAACCGTTTCCTTGACAATACTGGTGCCGTTGGCAACACTCACAAGAGCCATCATTTGCGGTTGAAAATCAGTCGGAAAACCTGGATAAGGCCACGTTGTGAAATTTACAGGTCGTAGTCGACCAGTTGCTTTTACCAATACCCTTTGATTTCCCAAATCGGATATTTTAATTCCCATTTGCCGCATTTTTTCAACAACGATGCCAAGATTCGAGAGTATTGTGTTTTTGACGATCAGCTCGCCTCTTGAGATGGCTGCGGCGGCAAAGAAAAATGCTGTCTCAATCCGAGATGGCATTGCTTCATGCTCAACTGCTGATAACCGAGATACTCCCTCAATCGTCATAAATGGAGTCCCGGCTCCCTCGATTTTCGCCCCCATTTTATTCAAAAAGCGAGCGAGATCGATAACTTCTGGTTCACAAGAGGCATTTACAAGGGTCGTTATTCCCCTTGAGAGACAGGCTGCAGTCATTATATTTTCCGTTCCGGTGTGGGTTGGAAAATCGAAATGAAAGACAGATCCTCTCAAATTATCAGCTTTGGCAACAATGAACCCTTCCTCCTGAGTAATTTTGGCACCCAAAACTTTTAGCGCGTCGATATGCATATTTACACTTCGAGCACCAATCGCACATCCACCCGGCAAGGAAATTTCAGCCTGATGGAAGCGAGCGAGAAGTGGTCCAACAACCAAAAAAGAAGCTCTCATTTGTTTGACCAGATCATACGGAGCTGTGAATTTATTGATCGAGCCGCAGTCGATTTCGATGACCCGGGACTCACGATTGTAATTAATCTCGACACCCATTTGGCAAAGTATTTTGGAGAGCGTGGCAACATCCCTGAAATCAGGAACATTTTTGATAACAGTCTTTCCTTTATCAGCCAGAATGGAGGCTGCGATAAGGGGAAGAATTCCGTTTTTCACGCCCAAAACTCCAACTTCGCCTTGAAGCTTATTGCGCCCTTCGATCACGAATTTATCCATAGCCAATTCTCCCGTAGAATATGTTTTTAACGAGCATTTATTCCCAAGCTGGGGAATAAATAATACTAAAATAAAAAAGAAAATAAGTCAAAAACGAAACGTGAACTGCCTATATAGATTCCTTTCTATCCCGCCGGCAACTCCAGAATAAACCCTCCTTCGCTGAAGCTTCGGCGGGCAAGCCTCAATTTGCCGGCAGTTCCAGAATAAACCGGCTTCCCTTCCCCCGCCCGCATCGCTACGCGAAGCGTTGCGGGCGGGCTTTCCCGAATTTATGCCACGGGAAGTTCAAGAATAAATTTGCTTCCCTGTCCCTTGCCTTGAGATTCCGCCCAAATCCGGCCTTTGTGCTCGGCGACGATTTTCTTGCCGATATACATTCCGAGGCCGGTGCCGTCGGTGTGGTAGTGCGCCACCTGCTTGCCGCGCTGGAATTTTTCGAAGATCATATAGATTTCTTCCTCATCCATCCCGATTCCGGTGTCGGAAACGACCACGCGGACGACCCCTCCCTGATCCTCCCCTTGTAAAGGGGAGGAAAAGCCGTCTTTCTCCCCCTTGGCAAGGGGGAGAAGTGAAGAGGGGGTCAATTCAGTTTTCACCGTGATTCCGCCTTTCTGCGTATACTTGATCGCGTTGTCAACCATATTCGAGATCACTTCCTTGATCTTGGTGATGTCGAGCTTCACTTTCGGCAGAGGAGTTTTAGGCCTTTCCCAATGGAGGAAGAGGCCTTTTTGCTTGGCGGAAAGCTCCAAAGTTTTCACGACTTCGTCGATGAGGTCTTCGACGGCCGCTTCCTGGAAGTCGAATTCCATCCTTCCCGATTCGATCCTTGAAATGTTCAAAAGGTCTTCCACGAGCTGGATGAGGCGCTCGTTCGAGATATATATCTTTTCCACCGGGCCTCTCTGCGCTTCGGGAATCGGGCCGTATGTCCCTTCAAGCAGAAGCGAGCCGAAGCCCTTGATGGAGGTGAGGGGTGTGCGCAGCTGGTGCGAGGCGATGGAGATGAATTCGGATTTGGCTTTGTCGAGTTGGCGGAGCTTGTCGTTGGCGGAGGCGAGCTGGTCGGAAAGCGACTGCAATTCTTCTTTCCGCCGCACTTCGAGCTTCACGGATTTCACGAGGAAATATCCGAATCCGAGGGATATGCAGAACGTGACGGCGTTCAGGATGCGGTTGGTGGGATTTTGGATGAAAAAGAACTGCGACCCGATGCCGATCAAGAGCACCGCCACCAAAGCCTGCGCGCCAAGAAGCTTGATATTGAACACCTTATAGCGAACGATGAGATAGGCAAGAAAGGCCATAAAGACGACGACTCCGAAGAGGCCGTATTGTTCGAATTGAAATGCCCCTATATATCCCGTATTACTCGACAAATTCGATATATAACCACTTGTCAAAAATGATAACAGAAAAAAGATTATACCAGCTGACAACAGTAAAATTCTTTTTCTTTCTGATTTGTCCGATTTTATATATTTGTAAATTGCAAAGAACGTTATCCATAAAGAAAGAAAGAAATCCAGGATAAACAAATAATTCACGTAGTACTCGTTTTCTATCGCTATACAATTTTGAATATCAAAAGAGCTTAAAGAAAACCTAGTCGGCATTAGCAAGATAGCTGGCAAAATCAAACAGGTCAGAAAAATTTTCATTATAAAAGAAATGTCCTTTCTGTTAACAAAAACATAGACAAAATATAAGCTTAATACATAGAAAAATACATCGCACATCTCTAAAAATGCCCAAGAAAGCATTATAATTTTGTTTTTGTCGTAATTGAGCCAAATTACTAAATCCAGAAAAGACCAAAGAGAGAATGCGATTGAAATAGCCAACAATATCTTGCCAAGCAACGCCTTCCCACTCTTAAAGAAAACAAAAAAACCAATGAGCAATGAAATGATTGCTGTCGGAATATGCGAATAATAAAGAAGACGAGAAGCCTCCTTGACGATAACAAGACAAGCTTCAAGATTTGTATTTGTATTATAGTCCATTTTCTTTATTTCAAAACAACCATAAATCTCATAAACTTTTTTGTATGTTCCGGATAGCACCACCAGTATAGATTATTTTCGTCGCTTATGGGAGTGAGTGGGACAATGAGCGGCTTCAAACCGAATGCTTGTTCGATATTATTGAAACATGGAAGCACTTTTTTCTCCGTAAATTCAATTTCTTCTTCATTCGTGAGAAAATTTTCAAACAATATTCCGTGGCAAAGGAATAATGCCAGATATTTGATATAGTAATATTTTGATGATTTCGTATTTCGCTCAAACCATTTTGAAAAGTCAAACATCTTGTTTTTCGCCGCCGGAACAGTGTTGTTGACAAGATTGTGGTGAAAGCGAATAAACTCCTCCCCCCATAAAGTTTTCATTTTGTTGAATTTTTTCCCTTCCAGCTTGTTGAAATCGACAATTCTTTGCGTGCTGATTTTGTGCCCTCCGTTTTTTCCGTTTCCATTGTGAAAGAAAAGTTTGCAAAGGTGATATTTGTCTGAATTGCCAGCAACGAATTTATCATCTGCAAACTCCACGCAAGCGGGGTTCAATTTCGCTTCTTTGGCCAAATCAAAAAAATGATTCAGTTCGATGTCGGGACTGATTACATATCTCACGATAACCGCCCTGGGATCTTTTCCCAAAAATTCCGGCACGTCGCCGCCCAAAAATTCCTCCACCTTTTTCCGCAGAGCTTTGTCGTTCCACCTCCGCCAGATTTCCTTTTTCGCCTCGGAAAGTGGAGTATAGAAATTCTCGAGCCTCAATTTTCCGTCTTTTCCCTTCACAATCTTGGCTTCTTTGAGATCGGGCATAGTGAAAAAATATTATTCAAAAATCGGCTTTTTTCGCATTTCCATAATATCACACCCAAAAAGAAAAGAAAAACCGCGGAAAAAGAAAAAGCGGCCGTTTCCAGCCGAGTTTTTTCCCTTGATTGCGTCTATACCAACATTGAATGTTAGTAGGGGTTAAAATTCTTGAAATATTGAATTTCGCTATTTTAGTTTATGCAACGGCGTGTTTATCCTTTTCGGCCGATTCGGGATGAAATGTTTGGAAGTTTTGCATGGGAATACCTGTCCCGAAAGCGCTTTTTTGACAATGATTTCTTTTGTAATGGGAATCTCGGGACGACGTTGCGCCACCTTTATCTTTTTGTCGAAATAATCGACCAGATAAGCGGGTACTTTTTCGTATCCCAGGAGCTCGAGCGCCCGCACCCGATGATGTCCGTCCAAAATGATAAGGTTATCCCGGTCGACGATGATCGGATTGATGAGGCATCCCTTTGCATAGATTTTTTCCTTGATCTTTTCCAGATTCTCGAGGATGATTTCCTCGTGGGGTTTGAGATCAGCAATTGCGACAATTTTGACTTTTTCCATCGTTTTAGCCGACTATTGAAACAACTCCGTGCTCAAGTACTTTTCGCCTCTATCGGGAAATATGACGACTATTGTTCCCGATTTGATTTTCTTGACAACCTCCGCCGCAGCCAACATAGCTGCTCCACTTGACATTCCTACAAAAAGTCCTTCTTTTCTGGCAAGAAGTCGAGCCATTTCAAAGGCTTTTTCACTTTCTATTGTTATGAATTCATCTATCTTTGATTCGTCGTAAATTTTAGGAACGATGGCATCCTCCATATTTTTGAGTCCTTGGATATAATGCCCCTTTTCGGGATAAGCGCAGATAATTTTCACGCTGGGATTCAATTCACGAAGTCTTTTAGAGACCCCCATTATCGTACCGGATGTCCCAATGCTTGATACAAAGTAATCCACTTTCCCTTTGAGCTCGCTCCAAATTTCATCGGCTGTTGTTTCATAGTGGGCGGCAATATTATTGCTGTTGGAAAACTGATCTGGCATGAAATATTTTTCCGGATCCCTGGCAACTATCTGACGGGTTTTTATAATGGCTCCGTCCGTACCCTTGTCTGGATTGGTAAGAATAATATCAGCTCCGAAAGCCTGAATCATTTTTCTTCTTTCTATCGAAACCGCCTCACTCATAACAATCTTCACTTTGTATCCCATCACGATTCCTATCATAGCAAGACCGATGCCAGTATTGCCTGACGTCGGTTCAATGATGGTTTTGTCTTTCGTCAACTTCCCCTCTTTGATGGCTTTCTCGATCATTTTGAGAGCAATTCGATCCTTAATGCTTCCTCCAGGATTGACCCCTTCCAGCTTCGCAAATATTTCAATGTTAGGATTAGGATTAAGATTATTAATCCGAACCATCGGAGTATTACCTATCATTTCTATTACATTTTTATACAACATATGATTGCTATTTTTTTCTAAAATTAAAAAATCCCGAATACTTCGAGAAACTTCGCTTGTTTATTCAAAAGTTATTTGACTAAACACAAAAGCTTCTCGAAAAATCATATCCGAGACAACAACAGACTATTTTCAATGCTTTTCCGATTTTTGGCTTCATGTCTATGTGTTAAATATCGCATAACGAAAGAAATACGTCAAGATACTACTTTTCCTTTTTGGTTTTTTTAATAATTTCGACGAAATCACTGACTGTAAAGTTTGGATATTTTCTTGTTTTATAATATAAAATTACATCAGCATATTTTCTGTAAAGCTTGACCCTCTCTCGGAGCAATTTTGGGTAACATCGTTGGAGAGCTTCTGTATTAGTTTCATTTTTGTTTTTTTTAAACATTTTCCTCCAAATTACTGGCTTTGGTTTTTCCATGAAGATTCGAAGCATTTCAGGAAGAACCGACGCGGGCGTTTCTAGGTAAATAACCAGCGAATATTTTTTTAAATCTTTCATAATTTTACTCCCGGTATAAACAACACTCCCAGTAGTATCAATGACTGTGTTTTTTTTAACACCCTTCTTCAAGTGCCGTATAACCTCTTTCATCTTCTTGGCTTCCATCTTGGCATATACCGCTTGATTTCTTTTGAATTGTTTTTCATAAGGATAACCCATCCAGCGTGCCACATCTTGGATCCCTTGAACATGGCATCTTTTGAGCTTCGAAGAAATATTCTCTTCAATCAAATCGTCGAGGCAAATACACTGGAATCCTTTTCTAGTCAGTTTTTTAGACCAGCATGATTTTCCGCTTCCTGACATTCCGATGAGCGAAATAACAAGAGGCTTTTTGTCTTTGCTTTCTTTCATATCCCTATTTTATACCAAGTCCGAGAAAAATAAAAAGGCCGCGAACCTTCTCGCCTTTGCGAAATTAAGTTTGCGGCCGTCTTTCCTTTTCGAGGTGATTCAGATTTTGACCACTCTTGTTCCCTGGGCGGTGTCTTCCAGGACGACCCCCTGGGATTTCAGAAGGTCACGAATCTCGTCGGACCGCCTCCAGTCTTTCGCGACTCGGGCATCTTCGCGTTCCTTTATGAGGCGACCCTGTTCTTTGGTGATTTTTCCTGAATTTTCGAGAATCCCGCTTATATCAATCCCAAGAGTATCCTCTACTTCGTGGAAGAATTTCCGAATGGCATCGGCAGAAGAAGCCGTTAAGCGGTTTTCGTTAATGAATTTCTCCGCTTTACTCACAAGACCAAATACTGCCGCCATCGCCTGAGGAGTGTTAAGGTCGTTGTTCATGGCTTCAACGAAACGCGCACGCGCTTCATAGATTTCGGCTGCTAGGATGTTGGCGTCGCCTGTCTTGACGCCTCCAATCCTCGAATAAAAAGTTCGGAGCTTGAGAAGCGTATTCCTAGCCGCTGCCAAGGCTTCTGCTGTAAAGTTCAAAGGCGAACGATAATGAGCTGAAACGATTAAGTAGCGGAAAGCAGCGATTTCAAAAGGCGTCGCGGCAATGTCTTGAAGGACAAGACCAGTGCCCAGAGATTTGGACATCTTCTGGCTGTTAACCTGGAGATGTTCACGATGCATCCACACATTAACGAATTTTTCGCCCGTGGCTCCCTCGCTTTGAGCGATTTCATTTTGATGATGGGGAAAAATAAGATCGATCGCGCCGGTATGGATGTCAAAGGTATGCCCCAGATATTTCATGCTCATGGCTGAGCATTCAATATGCCAACCCGGACGCCCACGCCCAAGTGGGGTGTCCCAAAAGACATCGCCGTCTTCCTCGGGCTTCCATGCTTTCCAGAGAACGAAGTCCCTAACATCCTCCTTGGTGTATTCATCAGCATCAACGCTGGCACCGATTTTGAGCTTTTGCATATCAAGCTGAGCCAGTTGTCCGTAGGCCGGAAACGAACTGACACGAAAATACACGGAACCGTCCTTTTCGTAGGCATGGCCTCTCTCAAGGAGCTTTTCTATCAAAGCTACCATTTCCTCGATGTGTTCGGTGGCTTTGGGATAGACATCCGCGGAAACGATGTTGAGAACATCCAGTTCCCGTATGAAAATATCCGTATATTTATCAGTGAAATCACGAAGGCTGATGCCTTCAATACGCGCTCCGCGGATAGTCTTGTCGTCCACGTCGGTGAGATTCATAACGTGAGTAACTTCATAACCGCAGAACTTTAGCCATCTCTTGAGGACATCCACAAAGAGAAAGGCTGAGAGGTTTCCGATGTGTGCCCGGTCATAAACGGTTGGGCCGCAACTGTATATTCCAACTTTTCCTTTCATAAGAGGAACAAAATCCTCCTTCCGACGCGACAAAGTGTTGTAGAATCTGATCATGATCTTCTCCCTTTCAAGCAAACTTTAGATTGTCTGTATTTTCTCTCTTGCGGGATTAAAAATCGAGGGGGGCTGGATTTCCAGTCCCCCCGTCTCGATGCAGATTTCAGGCCTGTTTGCTGGCCATGATCTTGAGAATCGTCTCATCCGCATGCTGCATTCCCACGCTATCCACAATCCACAGGTTCCGGATCGTTTCCTCAGGAGTTTTCCCAATGATTCCGTCTAGACAATCAATAGAACAACCACCAAGAGCAAGGAATGCTGCCCTGATCGACGCCTGGGTAGCACTGGCGACTTTCATCGAACAACCGCTTTTGGCGCCGTCACACAAGATTCCGGCGATATCGCCGATCACATTGTTGATGGCATGACCGATAACCTCAGAGTCATCGGTTTTTTGATAGGCGATCGCTCCGGCCGCTCCGATCCCCGCTGCTACGGCACAGCCGCACATAGGAGAAAGGAGACCCAGAAAACACTTGACATAGGTATTGAGAAGATGGGAGAGAGCAATGCTTTCCTGGATTCTTCCCATTTCAGTCTCCCTTCTCTTTCCTACCAAGTAAGGCGCAAGAGCCGCGACGACACCCTGATTCCCAGAGCCGCCACTGCTCATGACCGGCATAGAAATTCCAGACATCCTGGCATCCGTCGCCGAAGCGACTATAATCTGGACTGAAGTGATAATGTCATCCGAAAAGAGTCCTTGATTGACAAGGGACTCAATATGACTACCGACTCCGCCCATAGCGCGACCGACTTCGGAAATCGCCAAATTCATGGAGATCCCTTGGTCGATATAGCGCCGGTCTTCTTCGTCGATGTTCCTGGCAAGAAAAATGAGGTTGGCAATACTCATCTTGCGAAGAGCGTTGCGGTAACTCGAGTTGCCAGGATTGAATCCGTAAGCACAGTTGCCGCCCAGAAGTGAGGAAAGATCCAAGATCTCATGCTCACCTTTTCGACAGATCACGACATTGGTATGGTCGCCTTCGATGACAGCTAATCCATATTCGTGCTGGTTTTCCACCATGGCTTCAACACGGAGTCCTTTCCATGTATAATTGCAGGCCAGCTCCACTCTGCCACCGGTGAGCATGTCTTTGGCTTGAACCAAATGCTCCGGGGTGACATAGCGAAGTACTTCCAGCTTCAGCTCAGGTTTCCCCGAGATAGCTCCTAGAGCAGCGGCAATTTGATTTCCCTTCATACCATTGGTATTGGGAATCGCTACTGCCGATCCATTCTTGAAGACCCCAGGGTCTGTTACTACCTTTATCCTGCTTATCCCGGACGGATTGATATTCCCGTTGAAAACCGCGTACCTGGCCAAACTGCAGGCGAAAGCCACAGTGATTGGCTCAGTACATCCAATGACCGGAACTACATCACTTGAGAAAAGCTCCTTGACGATGTTCATACCATCCCCCGCTACAGTCTATCAGGACATCGAGGGATATGGCGGTAGCCATTGAGTCCCTCGGTATCCAGGAATTCATCAAAAGAACTGGCCACACAGTCGGCCTTGGCAATAACGTTCGGGCGGCTTACGTTTTCCGTAAACGCTACGAATTTATGAGCTAGGCCCGCCTCTTTGATCTGGTAATCGGTGTAGCCATCGCCAATGACATACACGGTGCCAGGCAGATCCAAAGAAGCGACTTGTTTCACCTTCCCGCCCTCCTGAGAAAGGAGATTGGCGGTGTCGACACCGATGATGTTGCTATCAGCATCGAAGATGAAAGTGTTAGCAAAGACGTTTTCCTCAGGGATCCCGAAACCTTGAACGATGGGAACGATAACCTCTTTGAATCCTCCGGAAATAATGTAGACATTTTCCCGGTAAGTCCAGAAGAAATCTCTGTTCCGCTCGAACGAGAGCGAGATCTTCCCGGCCACTGCTACGACGAGTTCGTCCAGATGGGACTTGTTCGCCGAAAGCAGGGCCACTCGCCTCCGAAGAGACTCATTGAAGGGAATCTTACCCTCCATACCCATACGGGTGGTCTCTTTGATGAGGCCGATGATCTCGTCGCGATCGGGACAGCCGCTCAGTGCTACGGCTGCCAACTCATCCATGACCTCGACCTGGACGAAAGTCGAGTCGAAGTCGATAACAAAAAAACACTTGCTTTTCATTGCAAATCTCCTTTTTTCGGCAAATTCTGCGAGCTGGCAATGTTGTGCTCGGCTACCCAAATTTCTCGTGCTTTCCTTTTTAAAGGACTACTCACATCTTTATATGTAGGTACTGATTTGTCAATATTTGAATAAAGTGAACTTTCTCTTACCCCGCGAGTATAGCAATGTTAAAACAAGATATAATATTCGATGTTTTGGAAAATGTATAATTTGTGGCTTTTAAGGCGCGTATTCATAATTATCCAAGGTTATAGGAAGTAGTGTTTTGTTCTGACAGGGTTATAGCTCTAAAATGAATTTCAATCCTTCATTTTCGCCGCTTTGTCGTTCCACCTCCGCCAGATTTCCTTTTTCGCCTCGGAAAGTGGAGTATAGAAATTCTCGAGCTGCAACTTTCCGTCTTTTCCCTTTACAATCTTGGCTTCCTTGAGATTGGGCATAGTGAAAAAAGATTATTCAAAAATCGGCTTTTTTTCGCATTTCCATAATATCACACCCAAAAAGAAAAGAAAAACCGCGGAAAAAGAAAAAACGGCCGTTTCCAGCCGAGTCTTTCCTTTGATTGCGTCTATACCAACATTCAATGTTAGTGCAAGCCAAATACGCTCTAGTTAACTTGCCTCAACTCTGATTCTGAAAGCCAGAAAAAAAATTACTGCGGAGGATAGTAATAGGGGAAGATAGAAAATAGCCGAGGGAGTCAAAAATGTTCCAGCGGGGAAAGAAGTACTTAGCAGATATTTCACCAGTAAAAATGCGGAATAAGCGAAGAGAACTATTCTTATAAAATAAACAATGAATTTTCTGCCCGCAAAGAAGCGATTTATTTTTCCTCGAAGAGTTGTCGTTGCGACCAGAACAGAGGTGAAAAAGAAAAGATAGGCAACGTTGAGCAAGCTTATGGAGTAATAGATTTTGACCAACGAATTACTCCCAATCAGCATCTTCTTATCCACATTCGAATATTCTTTGAAAACGAAGATATGCGCATCTATTTTGTAAGCCAATACTGCAAAAATCAAAAGAAACAGAGAAATAAAGAAAAGTATAATTTTTTTTCTCAGCACGCCCTTATCCGCTAGTTCGTTCATTTTCATGGATTAACATGTTAAAAATATTTTTCGTTAACATATGTCGTGATGCCATTGGAAAGTATATGTTCCCCACCACCATGCTGGCCATCTATATGTCCAAACTTCCGGATTCGGTTCTTCACGTTGCTTTTTATAGTTCCATGATTTACCGTTTTTGAATATCCATGCCTGCATCCGAAAAATACATCCGTCACAACCGTAAGCATTTTCGCATTTCGTAAAATCTTCAGCACTGGAATATCTCGCGCGTCTGTCCGTCAAATGAAAACCATGACTCAGGAGCCAACTTCTCGTGTCGTTGTATGACGAGAATTTTCTTCCGTCAATTTCCGTTTTCGGGCAACGATGAGGTTTGCTGTACCCTCCTCCGCAAGCCAACATAGCTAATGACTTGAGTTTTCCTGAACGACGGCTTGTTTTCGACACACCGATTGTGACATTATTTTTTGCCACATTTGCGAAAAAGGGCTTAACCAGTTCGTAAAAGGCTTTGTCCTGATCGCTGAGTTGAATTTGTTCACCGTCTTGAATTTGGGACATTTCCTTGTTGTTGACTGCCACAAAAACCTTTGCGAGACGAAAAGATTTTTCCGAGAGATTGCCGGCTATAGCATCATTCTCATCAAATATTAGCATTTTTTGATCGTTGACTGAAATATATGGCGTTATCTCTTTGATCCATCCAGCAATCAAATTTGAAGCTTCCGAATTTTTCCCGGCTTTTGTCTTTTGATCCGATGTTTCTTCGCTGATTTCATCCTCAAGAAAATTCAAATTGTCGGCTATGCTTTCAGTTTTTATTTCTGCTAACGTATTAGAGGGGTCATTGTACGCGACTCCAATTGTTTGGTCTGTCGCGTTTACTGGCGGAACTAATACTGTAAACAGAAACAAGTTGACAATCCTCGCCATTGTCTGTAGCCTGTTTTTCTTGGTATTGTAGCCATTATCCATAATGTTTTCTTATAAAAATTACACAAAAAAACGCCCAAATGGGCGATTTCGCGGAAAAGTTGGAATTGTGGCAGAAATGAGAATTTCTGATTCTGATGATTTTTTCTGAAATTGACACAAATAGGCTTCCATAATTATTTTCAATCTATCGCGTGGCCGGAATTTTGTCAAATTTGGTTTTCCGCAGGGCTAACCCCTACCAACATTCAATGTTAGTGGAAGACAATCTTCCGCTTGAAAATGACAGCGTAAAAGAAATAATATTTAAGGATCTATCCTGAACTTAGACAATATTTTAGGTAAAAATAAATATTCTGCGCATATGCCCGTTTCCCCAAAAACTTGACAATTTTCAAATCAGGCATACAATACAATCAAGACTATGGACATGTGCAAAATAACCATTTTGTCACAGATAATGCGACGTCACCCGGCAGCCAATCCGAGGTTGTTTTGGGATGTTCAATAGAAACCAATTTTCCACCTGACTTTGATTGAATATCAGAAACAGCCTCGGACGGCTGTTTTTTTGTATCTTAAAAATCGAATAAGGAGACGAAAAATGAGTTGGAAAAAGGCTGTCAATCTGACTATCAGGAAAGCAACGCTTCAGGATTGCGTCGCTATGCGGAATCTGATCAACACTTACGCAGATGCGGGCTTGATGCTCCACAAAAACGTGAATCAACTGGCTGCAATTCTTCAGCAGTATGCGGTGGCGATCGTCGAGAATATGCTCGTCGGGACTTGCGGCTATAAAATTTGGCCGCTGGAAGGCATTGAACTGATATCGTCCGCCGTGCTGCCCGAATACCATGGTCGGGGAATCGGAAAAATGTTGAACCTTTTTTGCATCAATGAAGCGCGAAACATGGGATTCAAAAACTTCTTCGTGCTTACGCTGCAACCGGGATTTTATGCCAAGCTGGGATTTCGCGAGATTCCGATGGAGTCTTTGTCATCCAAAGTCTATTCGGACTGCGTGTATTGCAAGAAAAATCACACGGACACTCCCGGCAGCTTGGAATGCGACGAAATCGCCATGGGACTCATAATTGAGTAACGCTCAATCTTTGGATTGAAGCATAAAAACTTAATAGGCGCGCCTAAATACGGGTTGCGCCTATACCAACATTCAATGTTAGTGGAAGCCAGAATTTTCGGGGGTTGGCTGAATTTTGCAGCTGACCCCTTTTTATACAGAATTATACAATCTCTTGACATATTTTTCGAACCTGCTAGGATGATGCTATGAACCGTAGTTATACAGAAAAAAACACGCAAAACAGCAAACTACTGCTGCTTCTCCTTCTGAGAAAGTGTTTTTTGCTGGAATAACCTACGGTTAGAATATTTATCGAAACGACCGGCGAAAAACATCGCCGGTTTTTTGTTCTTTGCAAACTAGTACTTCGATTTTCCACAATATATGGAGGAAAAACGCAATGAAAGAGGAAATCAAAGGGGTTTTTGAATCGTTGGCTGATGCAACTATCATCCCCAATGTTCGGGACGCTGTCAGGGGCCTGTCTTCCGATAGCTGCTTGATTGGCCCGGTTGAGTTTTATGGCGATCGGAGCGTTGTTATCAACGCCTCCGTCATCGTCCTGAAGGCTCCCAGGGACAAAAAAGAAGCCCGGAAAATTGCTGCTCTGCACAGCTTTCTTCGCGAATTGGGATTGGGAGCAAAAGATATTTTTTTTGTCCCTAGCATCAATGGATCCAGTTCGGGAATTGTGGACAGGATATCCTGGCTTTCCAAGAAAAATGACCTGATTCCTTTGAAAGCTAAAAAGCTCCAATTTTTCATTGACACGCCGGAAGCCGATGAATTAACGTCTCTTCTGCAAAGCGAGAAGATTGGGTCTTCCGCGGCCGTTTCCAGAGCAATAAACAACAAAGTCTTGCAAAGGGAAATCGCCGCACTACTCCCGGAAGAAATATTTCCTCCGCACCTGATTGCAAAAGACGAAGCAGAGGCTGTAGCTGCTTTCAGGAGACTTTCTATCCAGGGCGCCGTCCTTGCAAAGGTCGGCCATCTGGCTTCGGGAGAAGGAATGCGTGTGATTTGGAGTGAGGAAGAGGCAAATAGTTTTTGGAGCAGCTGGACTCCCATTCTCAAAAGCCAAACACTGCCTGAAAAAATAATTTTTGAAGAAAAAATGGCTCTAGCCTCGGCACATAATTCCATTTCCGTGCAATTCTTCAAATCAGGCGAAAAGCTTTGCTATCTGGGAGCATCGATCCAGCATATTGGCAGCGACGGTATAACTCATGAAGGAAATAAGATCGGGGCCGACATCCGGTTTCAATTGCCGATCTGGATCGAAGAGGAAATGATTCGGAAAAGCAGACTCCTCCTTTCCGCGTTCCCGAAAGTGGAAGGATTTATCGGTTTTGATTTCATCGTCTGTCAAGATGACAAAATTCTTATGACAGAGGTGAACTTGCGAATGACTGCATCCACACTTCTTTTCTCCCTTGTTCCTCAAGTTGGCAGCCACCTCAGTTTTGATCTGAGAAAAATCCACGTAGGGCCTCAGCCAAAGATCGGACTGATTGATTTGCTTAAAAAACTCCGGAAATTCAACAATCCCGAGAGAATCATCATTCCATTGAACGGTCGGCTCTTCGATGAATCCGGTGATATGTTTGTGGTTGTCTGCGCTCCTGCTTTTGAGCAAATCGAGGAGGCGCGATCGGAAGTGCTTGGCTGGTTCAAATGAACTATTTTGGGAGGATGAGCTGTTTTTTGCCCATCCTCCCGACTCCATCTGTTTGAATTGTTTACGGATCAAATGACGGATTAAATTTTGAATAACTTATGATTTTCGATAGCCGTCCATCTTACATTTTTCAGTGGTAATTTTTCTGAAGAAACAATCCTGTAACCTTTGTTTTTTCCGACATATAAAGAATAATAACTTAACAGTTTTTTCTTTTTTACAAAAAAATTTTTTGCATTTACTTCGCGGGCAATCCATAATGATTTTCCGTCGCTGAAAGCCATATTCAATGCCGTGTAATCGAAATTATCGTTGATATATTTTATTGAAGCCAAGATTGATCTTTTCGTTGTCCTAGAATCATTTCTTCCATTTGCGCTTATCTCCTGTAAGATGCGAGCAAAGTATTTTTCTGAATCAGTTTTTCCTTTCGGCAGCCGTTTGAATTGTTCGGATAAAGCTATGTTTCCACTCTCGAAAATCGTTCCATTATGACAAAAGGAAAAATTTTTCCACAAAAAAGGATGGGTATTTTCCTTGCTCTTTCCGCTTGTTGAAATTTTTCGCAGATGACCAACAATTAAACCGCATCCCGCCCTTGAAATTCTTTCGACTGTTTTTCTGAAAAGTGGGTCGGCAAAAGCATTTTGGGGATTTTTTTCATACAAAACAAGTCGGCCTCCTTTGTAGGCAACATATCCCCAGCCATCTTTGTGGCCGCGCCCGGATCTGACTGGTGTATTCCCATATTCAGCCAAGTTCCTGAATTCTTCGAGGATTAGCATGGCGTTTTCTCCGCCAATTTTTCCTTTGATTGCAAGTATTCTGCACATATAGAGATTTTATCACAAAAAAATAATCGGGAGAACAGAATTTTCTGTTCTCCCGATGTTTCAGGCGCTCATTATTTTAGTTTATGCAACAAAGAAAAGAGGCAAGGTTTTTCAGAAAGTTATTTTGTCATTTGGAAAATAACCCCCACCAACATTCAATGTTAGTGGAGGCCAAACAAAAATAGAGGCCTCTGTCGAAGCCTCTATTTTATATTCTGAAATTACATTCCCATCCCCATTCCTCCCATTCCACTCATATCCGGCATCGCGCCTTTTTCCTTTTTTTCCGGCACGTCCGTCACCACCGCTTCGGTCGTGAGAAGCATCGCCGCCGCCGAAACGGCGTTCGAAAGCGCGCTGATCACCACTTTGGCCGGATCGATGATGCCGGTTTCGATCATATCGGAGTATGTCGGAATTTCACGCCCCGCGTCGTATCCAAGATTGAAATTCGCTTTCGGATTGATCGTATATCTGTGCAAAATCACCTCTTCATCCTTTCCGGTGGCGATATTTCTTTTCTTGGCGGTCGTCGATTCGTCCAAAAACGTTTTTTGAAGCTCCTGTATTTTGGAGATTATCACATCCGGAGACTGCCCGGCGTTCGTCGCAATCTGCCGCAACGGTGAAACCAAGGCTTCCGTGAAAATCTGGACGGAAATCTTCTCCTCGTTGGAAAGATTTTTTTGCAAGTCTTCCCGAAGCTTCGAAGATTCGTTGAAAAGCGCGATTCCGCCTCCCGGAACAATCCCGTCTTCGAGTGCCGCTTTCGTCGCTTCGACCGCGTCCTCGACCCGGTGCTGTTTTTCCTTTTGCTCGACTTCCGTCGCGGCACCAACCTTGATGACGGCCACGCCTCCGGACAATTTCCCGAGACGTTCCTGCAATTTTTCCTTGTCGAAATCCGACGTCGCTTTCTCAATCTGCATTTTGAGCTGGGCCGCGCGCGCGTCGATGTCTTTTTTCTTTCCTTTTCCGTCCACGATCGTCGTGTCGTCTTTCGTCGAAACGATTCTTCCGGCCCGCCCCAGATCTTCCACGTTTACGTTCTCGAGTTTCATCCCGCGCTCTTCCGAGATCACCTGGGCGCCGGTGAGAACGGCGATATCCTCGAGCATCGCCTTGCGATTGTCACCGAATCCGGGCGCTTTCACCGCGAGAACGTTCAGAATTCCGCGCAACTTGTTCACAACCAGCGTCGCGAGAGCCTCGCCTTCCACTTCTTCGGCGATGATCACCATTTCTTTCTTGCCGGCCTGGGCCAGCTTTTCAAGCAGCGGCAGAATTTCCGAAATGGCCGAGATTTTCTTGTCGGTGATGAGAATATGCGGATCTTTGAGTTCCGCCTCCATCGATTCGGCGCTCGTGATCATATACGGCGAAATGTATCCCTTGTCGAATTTCATTCCCTCGACGATTTCCTCGGCAAGGCCGAAAGTCTGCGACTCTTCGACCGTGATCACCCCGTCTTTTCCGACTTTTCCGATCACTTTCGCGATCATCTTCCCGACTTCCGGATCTTGCGCCGAAATGGTCGCCACATGCTCGATCGCGGCTCCGGAAACCTCTTTTGAAGATTTTTTGATGTCGTTTGAAACTCTTTTCGAGAGCTTGAGCAGGGCGTTTTTGAGTTCGATCACATTGATCCCCTTCGAAATGAATTTCGCCCCCGACTCGACGATCGACTGGGTGAGAATCGTCGCGGTCGTTGTCCCGTCGCCGGCCGCGTCATTCGTCTTGTTCGCCACTTCTTTCACAAACTCGGCGCCGATGTTTTCGAACTTGTCTTCGAGCTCGATTTCCTTCACAATCGTCACGCCGTCGTTCGTCACAACCGGCGAGCCGAACCCGCGATCAAGAACAACATTCCTTCCTTTCGGTCCGAGCGTCACGCGCACGGCGTCCGCCACCTTGTCGATGCCGGTTTTGATTCTGCGCCGCGCGTCTTCGTCGAATTTTATCTGCTTGGCCATATTTGTATCGTTTATTGATTACAAAATTATTATTTTCAAGTTTGGCACTCACTGCAATCGACTGCCAATTCCAAAGATTATTATAGAAAAATATTTTCAAGCCGTCAATCTTCCGGTCCGCTTCTGCCACTCCTCTTCGACCCGCGGGCTTTGCGGATCGGGGAGGAATATCAAATTTCGGTCGTTGGCAACGACATACGCGCCGGACTTCGCCGTGAGCGGATTTCTCTCGATGCGCGCAATCTGCTTTCTTTTCAGCCAGGCTTCAATTCTATCACCCCAAAACAAATTTATCAAGCTCTCGAAAAAACTCCGCGCCGCTCGCTGTCGAGGTGAGACCTCGACAAAATATTTGGCCGGTTTCAGCTCCCCGCAAACAAAATTCGGTTTGAATTTTTCCAACCAACCGATGTTCGCCTCAATGAATTTTTTATATATGCCGAATCCGAACAATGGAAATATAAAACTGTATTCGTTCGCCGCGAACAAATCTTTTCTCTCGATTTCCAAACCGTCCGTCGCGGCGAAATAATTCAAGCAAATCCTGTTTTTTATTTTCCGCCCGTGCCGACGCCGGCCGAGAAAATACGCCGTCAGCGTGACCAGCAATCTTCCCGTGAATATGCGCCCTTTTTCAAGAACGACAAAAAAATCTATGTCGCTGTCCTTTTCGCAATTTTTCATCGCGAGCGTCCCGGTCATCGCCACCATCCGGACAAACGGCGCGAATCTCAGCCACCGCGCAACTTTTTCCGCAATTTTGTGTTTCTCAATCGAATTTTTTTCGTTCTGAATCCGCCGCGCGACCAAATTCTTTCTCCCCCGGACAAAATAGAATCCGCGAAATTCCTCGATGTGCTTTTTCACTTCATCGCATTCGAGAGCATCAATAATTTCACCCAGACCGTATTTTTTTTCCGCGATCAAATATTTCCAGATCTCAAATGTGGTGAGGGGGAAATCGAGGATGTCGTAGTAGATAATCGTTTGGAGAATATTTTTTGTAAGAGACATATCTTTTTGGTCATTGGTAACGACCCAAATATTTCCCCGTCCACGTCTTCGCCCTTTTGAGCTTGTCCGGCGTGCCGGAAAACACGACCCGACCGCCTTTTTCGCCACCGTCCGGCCCCATTTCAATCACCCAGTCGGCCGCGCCAAGAACGTCCGGATTGTGCTCGACCACCAAAACCGTGTTTCCGCGCTCGACCAGCTCGTCGAGAATTTTGAGAAGCCTCGAAGTGTCCTCGAAATGGAGTCCGATGGTCGGCTCGTCCAAAATGTACAAAGCTTTTCCATTTGTCCGGCGGGCCAATTCCGTCGAAAGCTTGATTCTTTGGGCTTCCCCACCGGAAAGGTTCATCGCCGACTGCCCAAGCTTCAAATATCCAAGCCCCACCTCGCTCAAAGTTTTGAGCTTGTCGGCCACCAGCGGAAAACGATGGAAAAATTGGCAGGCGTACTCGACGCTCATATCAAGCACGTCGGCCACGTTCACGCCCTGATACTCGATTTCAAGCGTCTTGGCGTTGAAGCGCGTCCCGCCGCAAGTCTCGCAGGGGGCGTATATGTCCGGGAGCAGATGCATCTCGATTTTCCTCTGCCCTTCTCCCTGGCAGGCCTCGCAGCGTCCGCCTTTCATATTGAAACTGAACCGCGAAGGGCTGTAGCCGCGCTTTTTGGCCTCGTCGGTCCCGGCAAAAATGTCGCGGATGTGAGAAAAAATCCCCGTGTATGTCGCCGCGTTCGACCGCGGAGTGCGCCCGATGGGAGACTGGTCGACGCTCACCACTTTCGAGACGTGCTCGAAGCCCTTGATTTTTTTGTGCGCGCCGGGAACGTCTTTCGTTTTCCAGAAATGCTTGCGCAGCGCCTTTGAGAGGATATCCTCGACCAGCGTGCTTTTGCCCGACCCCGAGACGCCGGCGATCGCCGTGAATTTTCCGAGCGGAATCGAAACATCGAAGTCTTTCAAATTGTTTTCCGACGCGCCGACGATCTCGATTTTCTTTCCACTCCCCTTTCTGAAATTTTTTTTATCAAAAACTTTCCTCTTTCCACGCAAAAATTCTCCGGTCGAAGTTTTCGAAGAAAGAAGTTTCTTGGCCGCGCCGGAAAATATGATTTCGCCCCCGGCCTCTCCCGCCCCCGGCCCCATATCAATCACCCAATCGGCCGCCCGGATGATTTGCCCGTCGTGCTCGACGACGATCACGCTGTTTCCCTCTTCTTTGAGCTTCCGGAAAGCGTTCACCAGCTTTTCCGTGTCGCGCTCGTGGAGGCCGATCGACGGTTCGTCAAGGACATAGAGAATTCCCGTGAGCCCCGAACCGATTTGCGTCGCCAAGCGCACCCTTTGGGCCTCCCCGCCGGAAAGAGAATTGGCCGCGCGGGAAAGATTGAGGTATCCAAGTCCCGTTTCAAGAAGATTTCCGGCAATTTTTCCGATTTCCCGTTCGATTTCCTGGAAAAGATTTTTCTGGGCAGCCGTGAGATTCTCACTTTCCACCGCTTTTTTGAGCTGCGCGCAAAAATCTTCAAGGCTTGTCTCGCAAATGCTATGGATTGATTTTCCGGCGATTTTCACCGCGAGCGATTCCGGCTTGAGACGCCGCCCCGAACATTCCGGACAAGTCGCAACGTTCATATACCGCTCGATTTCGCTCCGTACGAATTCGGATCCGGCCTCGCGATATTTCCGCTCAAGACTCGGCACGACGCCCTCGTATCCAAATTTTTCGTCGCCGAAAAGAATCACGTCGAGCGCCGCTTTTCCCAGCTCTTTCACCGGCTTTTTGAGGGAAAAATTCCGCTCCTCGCAGATTTTTTCGAGCGCTTTGTGATATCCGTTCTGGACGCCGCCCCGCAATCCAAGCCCGCTCCACGGCTTCACCGCTCCCTCCTCGAGCGAAAGGCTTTTGTTCGGAATCACCTGATCGATGTCCACTTCGAGTTTTGTTCCGAGTCCGGCACAGGCCGGGCAGGCTCCTTCCGGATTGTTGAACGAAAAATGGCGCGGCGTGATTTCGGAAATGGTCATTCCGCAATCGGAACAGACAAGAAAACGGTTGTATTTTTTTTCTTCGAGGCCGCCGAAGAGATATGCGATGACAACTTCCCCCTTGCTCAACTTCATCGCCGTCTCAATCGAATCGATCAGCCGCTCGCGGTCCTGGAAGTTCGCGGAAATCGTGATTCGATCAACCACGATTTCAAGACTTTCGATTTCTTCGTTTTTTGCGCCAAGGTGGATCTGATCGGCCACGATGATTTTTTTGTTGACGCGAAGCCTCGCGTATCCCGACTGCCGAATCTCCGAAATTTTGTCGCGGATCCCGTCTTTCCCGATTCGGATCGGCGCCAAAACCGCGATCTGGCGCTCCCCGAAGCGCGCGCTCTCGATCGTTTCGTCCGCCACTTCACTCGCGGTTTTGCGAGCCAGTTCTTTCCGGCATTTCGGGCAATGCGGCCGTCCGATCTGGGCGAACAGCACCCGGAGATAGTCGTATATTTCCGTCATCGTCCCGACAGTCGAACGGGGGCTGCGGTTCACGCTCGTTTGATTGATGGCGATCACCGGCGAAAGGTTTTCGATCTTGTCGACGTCGGGCTTGGCCGCCACGTTCAAAAACTGCCGCGCGTAGGCGGAAAGATTTTCCACATATCTTCGATGCCCTTCAGCGAAAATCGCGTCGAAAGCAAGCGATGATTTTCCCGATCCGGAAAGCCCGGTGATGACGACGATCTTGTCGCGCGGAATTTTGACGGAAATATTTTTCAGATTGTTCACCCGCGCGCCTTTGATCTGGAGGTGGGATTTGGCCATTTTGTGAAAAGTATAAAACGCTAATTGCTAATTATAGAGAATGTTTTCGGATATGTAAAGAGCCGCCCTACAAGCGACTCTTTTCCCAAAAACATTTGTATATCCCTGCTCCGTGTTACGTGTTGCGTGAAGATCACACCTCAATCACCACCGGCAGCACCATCGGGCGGCGCTGGGTTTTGGAATAGAGAAACTGTCCGACCACGTCGCGGATTTCGTCCTTCACATACGACCAGTTCACTTTTTCGTCCTTTGAAGTCGCGCCGTGCACGACGTCTTTCACCTTCTTCTTCGTCGCGTTCACAAGATCGAAGTTTTCCTTCACGTATATGAACCCGCGGCTCGTCACCTGCGGCTCGCCGATCACGCGCTTCGTTTTGGAATCGATGATCGTCACGATCGTGAACATCCCGTCGCGCGCCAGCATCTGCCGGTCGCGCAAAACCACCTGGCCGATGTCCCCGACACCCAGGCCGTCCACCATCACATAGCTCGACGGGGCTTTTTCCTCAAGCAGTTTTCCGTTTCCGCGATAGTCGAACTCGGCCACCTGGCCGTTTCCGCCGATGAAAACATTTTCCGGCTTCATTCCGACCGATTCGGCCAGCTCCCCGTGCAGGCGGCGCATATAGTAGTGACCGTGCACCGGAATGAGGTATTTCGGCCGCAGAAGGTTGATCATCATTTTGAGGTCTTCCTGGCGCGCGTGTCCGCCGGCGTGCACGTCAAGCATCTGGTTGTGGATCACTTTCGCGCCGCGCCGGTACAGCCCGTCTTTCAGGCCCTGGACGGTGCGCTCGTTTCCCGGAACGACCGACGAGGAGAATATGATCGTGTCATTTTTGTGGATTTTCACGAAGCGGTGCTCGTTGTTGACGATGCGCATCAGAACCGCCTTGTCTTCGCCCTGCGCGCCGGTGCAGATGATCGTCACCTTGTTGTCCGGATGGTCGTTCACCTCGTTGATCGGAATCAGGGTGTGTTTTTTCACTTCGAGATACCCGAGCGTGCGCGCGATTTCCACGTTCGTGCGCATCGAATATCCGTCAATCGCCACTTTGCGCCCGTGCTTTTCCGAAAGCTCGATGATCTGCTGGATGCGCGAAATGAGCGCCGCAAACGTCGCCGCGATGATCCGCCCTTCCGTGTGTTCGAAAATTTCATCAAGATTTTTTCTGATTGTCGATTCGGAAAGGGAGTATCCGGGAGTCTGGCTGTCCGTCGAATCGGAAAGGAGCGCCAAAACGCCCTCGGATCCGATGCGGGCGATCTTGGCGATGTCGGCCGGCGCGTCTCCGACGGGGCTATGGTCGAATTTGAAGTCCCCCGTCACGACCACCGTCCCGGCTGGCGTCCCGATGGAAACCCCCACGGCGTCGGGAATGGTGTGGTTCACGTGGAAAAATTCGATGTTGAAAACACCGAGTTTCAGCCGGTCGATTTTTTTGACCGTCTTGATGTTCAGGGGGTTCTGGTATTCCTCCTGGCGCTTGGCGATGATTCCGCGGGTGAGTTCCGTCGCGTATATCGTCGGGTTGCCAAGCTTCGGAATGAGATGCGGAATGGCGCCGATGTGATCGTAGTGCCCGTGGGTGATGATCACTCCGCGGATGTTTTTTTCTTTTCCGCGCAGATAGTCGGCGTTCGGAATGATATAGTCGATGCCCGGCATATCCTCTTCCGGGAATTGCAAGCCCATATCGACGATCACGATATCCCGACCGCATTCAAAGACGGTCATATTCCGTCCGACCTCTTCGAGTCCCCCGAGAGGGATGACTCTCAAATTGTTTTTCACGCTCGCGCGAGGCGCGCGACGCGTTCTTGCTGCAATCATAAAGATAGTATCTAGTAGCTAGTATTTTGTATAAAGTATTAGCTAAAGATAATTTAAAGATTGATTAATTTTGTGCCGAAGGAGAGATTTGAACTCTCACGGGCTTGCGCCCACAGCGCCCTGAACGCTGCGTGTCTGCCAATTTCACCACTTCGGCTTATGTTTTTAGCTAGTGCGCCTGCCCCGCTTATCGAGCGAAGCGAGATATTGCGGGGTCTGCCAACTTGCCCCATACTAATCGCGGAGCGATTTAGTACTGGGGTTTCACCACTTCGGCTTATGTTTTTAGCTAGTGCGCCTGCCCCGCTTATCGAGCGAAGCGAGATATTGCGGGGTCTGCCAACTTGCCCACCGAAGCTTTAGCGAAGGTGGGTTTCACCACTTCGGCTTTTTGTTTTCAATACAAGACAATACCGCAAAACGCGGCTTTTTTCGGAAAAAAGGCTTATACAAAGGAAAATAGAAGAAGATACTCTAATATGTTCATTATATACCCGTTTCGAAAACTTGTCAACAGTTGCTTTCCGTGAAAATCTCACCTCAGCTCTTTTTCCGCCAATTTCTTTTGCTCTCTCCTGAAAAAAGCTTTCACTTCTTTCCAATTCACGGATTTCAGCATCTTGGGCATTTTTTCCGATTCGGCGTCTTCAAAAAACGCCAAGCTTTTCAAAACGTGCATTTTGTTCTGCCCCAATGCTTTGAATTTCCTGTCATAGGCGCGCAGAGCTTCATCGATTGAAATTATTTTCTCTACCGCGAAAATGAAATACAAATCAATGAAATCCCGCTTCGTCCCCCGGTCCGCGAGGGCGGCAATTTTCATCGCGGCAATATCGCGCGGATCAGCCAAAGCGACGCCATCAAAATTCAGCGTTTTGAATTGCAACGGATACTCATAGAAAAAATAGCTGAAACGGGTTTTTCCGACATACCCCAAAATCGTCCGCCACTCTTTTCTCTCAAGAAAAAAATCCGGCAGAAGCTTTTTGAGCCGTTGCACAGTCACGGTTTCATTGAACGCCTGTGTTGTGAAGAAATCAAAATCAACGGATTCCCTGTGTCCAAGCTGAAGCGCCAAAGCGGTGCCGCCGGCAAGATAGGCATTTTTCAGAAATCCGCTTTTGCCGATCAGCGCCAGTGACTTTTTTGCATTTTTTGGTAGGACTTCCTCAAACATTTCACGTTGCGTCGCTTAATGCCGAAAAAAAGACTCCAGAAGTTGCAGCTTTTCGGCGAGAGCTTGCGGGAGTTTTGCACGATTTTTTCGAGTTGGTTTTTTTCGACCTTTTCAAAAAGCCATCGGATCGCTTTTGGATCACCGTACTCCAAAAGCCGGGCGGAAATATATTCGCCGTCGGTTTGCAAATCAATCGTCCCGAAATCCACATCCCAGAAGTATTTTTTGAGATACAGGGGCATTTTCATACCTGTATTTTAGCACAAATATCGGATTATTGCCAACTCAACGGCCGATTTTATCCGGTATGCGCGTCGATTGATTTGCACGCAAGCGAAACCAGCGCCGGGTCAATCCCGCAACTGTTCTTTCAACTCTTCCACCATTTCCACCGGCGTGGGGTCGATACCGTATTCAAGGGCGAGGTAATATGACGCCCAGCAGCCGATCTGAAGCGTCGCGAAAATGCGAAAAAGTGTTCCGTCTTCGGGCATATCGACAACCGTCGCGCCAACCCCGTAATCTTTCAAAACTCCAACCGTCTTTTCGAACCTTTTCAAGTTCCGCGGATCGTCGCCGCTGTCGCGCAAAACGATCAGATGGAATTTCGCGTTCGGCTTCGTGAAACCGACCATTTCATTGTGATTGAGTTCCGGAAAAAAATTCCAAAAAGCGGGCGTCTTCGCGTTTTCGTTGAACATTATTTTCCAAATCATCGCGAGCGACTTGAATCGCGTCGAGGCATAGACAACCGGCGTCTTTCCCATCACCTCTCGAGCGATTTTTTTTCCTGATTCTTCAAATTCGACACTTTGCTTTTTCAACATTTGCGCCGTTTCTTCAAATTCTTTCCTTTTGTCTTCAATCATTCCCGAATTGACAAGAAGCTGAAACACAGCCGCAAAATTGGTCGCCGTCATCATCCTCGGCTGGACGCCTTCGGGCATTTTGACGAAAGGAATGTTTTTTTCGCGGCACATTTCCAAAATTTTTCCGCCCGCCGCGATCCCGACGCAAGGCAAATTATTTTCCAGCGCTTCTTCAAACGACGCGACCGTCTCTTCCGTATTTCCAGAGTAGGAAGATACAACATTCAAACAGTTGTCGAACGCCTCGTGAGGCAAATTATAGAACCTGTTTTGATATATTCCGAAACGATGGTTGCCGGTCGGGTTTTGACGAAACAACTGGCTCAAATATATTCTCAAAAGATTTCCGGGAAGCGCCGACCCTCCCATCCCCGAAATTTCAATCGCTTTGAATTTTCCTTTGACTTCCACATCCTTGGCAAGATCAAGCCCCTGGACAAGCTGATCGGGGGTGTTTTTGATGATGTCGCGGAGATTGTGTTTGTCGATTTGATTTTGCATAATGATAAAAAATCAATTTTATTTCAACTTTATTTCACGAGCCTGCCGACGGGCAGATTGCATTTTTCATTATTTCTTCACCCTCTTTGTCTTCATATACCACTTCGTCGCGCCCGCGAATCTTTCTTCGAAGAAAGCAATGGCTGAAATCTGGTTGCCTTGGAGGTTTTTGTTCGTGACATAGATGTGGTCGGGGCTATAGAGAAACACGGCCGGAACGTCGTCCGCGACGGCCTGCTGGAATTTTTTGTAGTCCTCGTTTCTTTTTTCCGCGTCCGCTTCACCCTGAAGCCTTTCGATGGCCTTGTCGGAATCGGAATTGACGTAAAGGGCGAGATTGAGCCCCGGGTCCCTCGATTGCGAAGAATGCCACAGGGAAAACGGATCCGCTTCGAAGCCCGTCCAGCTTTGTCCGAAAAGAATGGCTTCATATTCGCGGGGACGGATATAGTTCTGCTGAATTTCCCCGACACCGAATGATTCGACATTCACTTTGACTCCGATTTTTTCCCACTGGCTTTTGAGAATGTCAGCTGTTTTCTGGAGCGGCGGCCAGTCCGTCGTCACCAGATTTATCTCGAGCACGTTGCCATCCTTTTTGCGCGCGTCTCCGTCCTTTTTCCATCCGTCGTCGTCCAAAACCTTCCCGGCTTTTTCAGGATCGTATTCGAATTTTTTTGTATCGTCGGCGAAACCCGCCATTTGAGGAAGTATAGGAGAAGAAGTTTCACGACCGCGTCCAAGCAAGACGTCGTTCACAATCGCTTTCTTGTCCGTCGCAAGAGACAGAGCTTTTCGCACTTCGCGATCGGCCATAATTTTGCTTTTTTGCTGATTGAAAAAGACGGCAAAATAGCGGGGAATGGCGATTGATTGGACATTGACGCTCCGTTTGCTTTTCAATTTTTCCAGATTTTCGGGGGAAATGGTTTCCATTCCAAATATCTGCTTGTTGTTGAAAGCGTCGATCATCGTTTCCTCGTCGGGATAAAATTCAAGATGGAATTTGTCGAGGAACGGTTTTTCGCCAAAATAGTTTTCATTTCTTGAAAGATCATATGACAAAATCATCCCGCCCGAGTCCTTTTCAAAATCATCAAACCGGAAAGGGCCGGTTCCGACCGGACGGAGGTTGTATTCCGCGAGCGAAAAGTTCCCCGGCGCGACCGTTTCCCAGACGTGCATCGGCAAAATGCCCGTTGTGAGATTGTTGGAAACAAACAGCGCGTATGGAGACGGAAGCGTGAATTTGATCGTCGATTCGTCGACGACCTCCATTCCGATCCCCTGCCATTTTTGCCGAAGCGGACTTTTTGTCGCCGGATCCTGGATGAGCTGGTATGTGAACAAAATGTCGTCCACCGAAAAAGGCTCTTCGTCGTGCCACTTCACGCCCTGCTTGATTTTCACGGTATAGGTGAGACCATCCCCGCTCGTCTCCACGCTTTCCGCAAGATCCGGAACTATTTTTCCGTCGGCGTCATATTTGAAAAGAGAGGAAAAAACCAGTTTCGCGAGACTGCTGTCCGCTCCGTTCGCCGAAAGAAGAACCGGATTGATATACATCGGCTGACCGACGATACCCTCTTTGTATTCCCCGCCGGGAACGGGAACGGGTTTAGTGAAATGGTAATAGAATCCCAAAACGGAAGCCGCGAGCGAAACGGAAACAACAAGGATCAAAATATTCACGGCGAATCTCTCGCGGCTTGAAAGGGTATGGAAAATTTTCTGGAAGGTGTTCATGGTATACGACTTTATTTCAATAGAAATCTCCTTAAAGTTGGCATTTTCGCAGAAATTTTTGTTTGAGAAATTGATTTTTGTCGAAAAAATACGTGGTAGGTTTTGCGGAGGAAGTATTTTTTCGCAACAAAAACCAATTTCGAGTTAAATTTCAAGAAAATGTCAACTTTAAGAGATTTCCCTGGGTGAAACATTGCATACAGCTACATCCCCTGCGAAGTGAGATAGAAAATCGCCGTCGAAAGGCCGATGAAAAGCGCTCCGAGCGCAACGGAAGCCCAGAGAAGAAATTTTTCAAGGCCCCGCTTGGTGTAGTATCCCCCAAAATCTCCCCCGAAAGCCGACGAAAGGCCCGCCCCGCGGTTTTGCAGAAGAATTGAAACCGTGAGCAGGACTGAAACGACTATCTGGCTGATAATGAGAATTCTTTCCATCCCGGGTAGTAGAAATTCGACTAGGCAGAAAAAATTTGCTGCTTAGTTAGATTTCTTTATTGAATAAAAATATTCTTTCAACATACGTTTTAGTAATCGGCCTCCTTGACTTGTTTTCAAATATGTTTTTTTGCTTTGCAATATATAAACATAATAAAATTTGGTTGGAATAGTCGAATTTTCACTACCCGGCATATCACTCTTCTTCTTTGATAAATGAAAATATGACGAAGTTTATCACGCTGATCACAACCACCGCCCAGAAAGAAGCGACCCATGTGTCAATCACCAGCGCGTTCACGATCTTGGCGGCCAGATTGAGCATCAGAACGTTGATGACGATCGTGAAAAGCCCCATCGTCACCCAGATCAGCGGAAGGGAAATTATTTTTATCACCGGCTTCACGAAAGAATTGATGATTCCGAGCACCGCGCCGGCCAGAATCAGCCATCCCCAATCGCCGTCGAAACGGATTCCCGGAACCAGCCGCGCCGCCGCCCAGATGCCGAGCGCGTTGGATAAGATATGTATAATTAGACGAAGCATAGATTGTTGGACTTGGGAAATGTTAGCAGAGAAGAAGCTTAAAGTCAAAAAGTTGTTGGTTACATGGTCTTTGGTAGTAGGACAAGTCAATAGTCATTGGTCATTTGGAAAAGTCAATGACTTACAGCCAACAACCAAACCAACTGCTAATGACCGATGTTACCAGTTTTGACATTTCTCCCTCTAAACCCTATTATACCCTCATAACCGCCTCTTATCAAACGCTTATGAAACAACGCATTTTCTCCGGCATCGCGCCTTCTGGCGTGCTTCATATCGGAAATTATCTCGGCGCCGTCAAGAATTGGGTTTCCTTGCAAAATGAATATGATTCCATATTCTGCGTGGTTGATCTTCACGCCATCACCATGCCGCAAAATCCGAAAGAGCTCCGCGAAAAAACGTTCAACATCGCGAAAGTTTATCTCGCGATGGGCATCGATCCGTCCAAGTCGATGATCTTCATTCAATCGCACGTGCCGGAACACACAGAGCTTGCCTGGATTCTGAACACGATCACCAAGATTCCGGAGCTTGAACGGATGACGCAGTTCAAGGACAAATCGAAAGAGCACCATCGCTCGGTTGGCGCCGGACTTCTCAACTACCCCGTCCTGATGGCCGCGGACATTTTGCTCTATGACACGAATCTCGTCCCCGTCGGCGAAGACCAGCTTCAGCACGTGGAAATCGCGCGCACTCTCGGCCGCCGTTTCAACGCCGCGTTTGGAGACACGTTTGTCATTCCCGAAGCGCACGTGGTGAAAGAAGGAATGCGGATTATGGGACTCGACGACCCGTCGAAAAAAATGTCCAAATCCGCGTCGAACGAGTTGAATTATATCGCTCTCACCGACACTCCCGAACGCATCCGCGAAAAAGTGAAGCGCGCCGTCACCGACAGCGGAAAAGAAATCGAATATTCCGCCGAAAAGCCGGCCATCCGGAATCTTTTGAACATATATGCTCTCCTTGACAACGCCACGCCGGATGAAATCGCCGCTTCATACCGCGGCAAAGGATACGCCGAATTCAAAAAAGGCCTCGCCGAAGTGATCATCGGATTTTTGGAGCCTTTTCAGGAAAAATTCAACTCAATCGACGACCGCGAAGTCTCTCAAATCCTTGCGAAAGGCGCCGAAAAAGCAAAAAAGCTCGCCGAAGCAAAGATAGCGGAAGTGAAAGAAAAAGTGGGATTTTTGGTGTGAGAAAATTCTTTAAAAACTAAGGGGGATGAATATGACAAAACTTTATTGTCTTCGTTGCCGAGAAGAATCGGATACTCGCTTGGACTTGCAATGTCCTCATTGCGGCTCACGTGGCAAATGGGCCGAACCAGTTCCGATCGACTATGCTTTTCTCGGGCCGGTTGACGCTCAAGAAGCCAAAATATTGAGTGAAAGCGTCAATGAAAAGTTGAAAAAATACGAGGAAAAATAACCAGAAACCCGCATTGGAAAATCCCGTGCGGGTTGTTTTTTATATTTATCACAGCAGGAACAAGGTTGCACCTTGCTTCACATATTTAACAAAAGGAGCAGGGCACAACCCTGCTCCTGCGTTACGTTTTGAACAATTACGAACGTATCATCCCCAGCACCTCGTCCCTCTTTTTCTCCATCAACTCCTTCGTTCTCGCTTCGAGGTTGAGGCGCAGTTTCGGCTCCGTGTTCGACGGCCGGACGTTGAACCACCAGTCGGGATATTCAATTGATATGCCGTCCATATCATTCTGCTTCGCGTCCGAATATTTTTCCCTGAGGCGCGCCATCACCGCGTCTTTGTCCGCCACTTCGCTGTTGATTTCCCCCGAATGGAAATATTTTTCAAAGGGTTTTGCGTATTCGGAAAAACTCATCCCGCTTCGCGACAACTCTTCGAGAAGTTTCAAAGTCACGATCACCGGGATTTCATAACAGCCTTCTTTCATATTCAGAAAAAAATGCCCCGAGGATTCCCCGGCGAAATATGCGCCTTCGCGAACCGCCTGGTCTTTGATGAGAGAATGTCCGACTCTTGTCACAACGGGAATGCCGCCGTTTTCCAGAATCGTGTCAGGGGTGATGCGCCCCGGCCGAATGTCATAGGCGATCTTTGAACCGGGCATTTCTTTCAAAAATATTTTGCAAAGAATCGCCCTCGTCACACCCGGGTCAAGTCTTTCCCCGTCATCAGCCGCGAAAAATATTCTGTCCCCGTCCCCGTCCGTCGCGATTCCGATGTCCGCTCCCGTTTCTTTCACTTTTTCGCAAAGCGCTTCCATATTTTCGGGCTTCAGCGGATCGGCTTCGTGAGCCGGAAAAGTGCCGTCCAATTCCCAGTTCATTTTGACAACCTCTCCGGGAATATGCTTGAACAGTTCGTCAAAATACAGAATCCCCATCGAATTGGCGGGATCGATCACGATTTTCATCTTTTTCATCTTCGAAACGTCCGCAAATTTAAAATCGTGTTCAATCTGGTCGATCAGCACCCCTTCTTTCTTTGTTATTTTTCCCGCCTCGGCCGCTTTTTCCGCTTTTCCGCTCATCACCAGTTCTTTCAAGTCTTCCATCCCCGTGCCTTCTCCGACCGGCGAGGCCTTCTCTCGCACGATTTTGAAACCGTTATACTCTTTCGGATTATGCGAAGCGGAAACCAGAATCCCGCCGTCGTATCCATAGTGAGCCACGGCGAAATAGAAGGTCGGCGTCGCGGCAAGCCCGATGTCAATCACTTCGACTCCGCCGTCCACGAGTCCCTCCATCAACTTTTCCTTGAGCGCCGACGATGACAGACGCATATCGAAGCCGACCGCGATTTTGAGGCCTTTTTCTTTTTGCAGTTCTTTTTTCCGCATCGCGGCAAAAGCCAAGCCGATTTTTTGAGCTGCCTCGTCATCAAAATCCTCGCCGTATATCCCTCGAATGTCATACGCTTTGAAAATTTTGGGATTGATTTCGATCATATTTAACAATTTACAGATTATCGATTATTTACTACCATTATATAGGGAAAATAAATATTTATTCAAATCAAACTATGAAACTCGTCATTATGGCCGGGGGGCGCGGCACAAGACTTTGGCCGATGAGCCGAAAAAGTATGCCCAAGCAGTTTCAAAAGCTGGTCTCGGACAGAACTATGCTCCAGGATACGTTTGACCGCCTCAGGAAAATTGTCCCGGCGGAAGATATTTTTGTCTCGACCAACAGGGAATACGCCCAAATCGCAAAAGAACAGCTTCCTGAAATTCCGGAAAAAAACATCATCGCCGAACCCGTCGGACGCAACACCGCGCCCTGCATCGCGCTTTCGGCGGCGATTTTGGCCGCATCGGATGAAAACGCAACCATCGGTTTTTTCCCGGCCGACCATTTCATCAAAAATCCGCAAAATCTGCTCGACGCGATCCGCGAAGGAGAAAAGCTGCTCGAAAAATATCCTCACTATCTGATTACGTTCGGCATTTCTCCCGCCGCGCCCGAAACCGGATACGGATACATTGAAAAAGACAGCCTTCTGGAAAAAACGGGTTCGGTCGAATTTTTCAAAGCCAAACGCTTTGTCGAAAAACCGAACCTTGAAACCGCCCGGGAATATCTGAAATCCGGAAATTTCCTGTGGAACAGCGGGATGTTCCTTTTCAAAGTCGGGACGATAATCGACAAATTCAAAAAATATTCGCCGGACATCCACACGAGGCTGGTGAACATCAAAAAATCCGTCGGAACCGCCGACTTTGAAAAAGTTCTCGAGGAAGAATTCCCCAAAATGGACAAAATAAGCATCGACTATGCCGTTTTGGAAAACGAGCCGGATGTTGCCGTGGCGCCGGTCGCCGTCGACTGGAGCGACGTCGGATCCTGGACGGCCATAAAGGAAACCCTGATCGGGGACAACAAGAAGCATTTGGTGAAAGTCGAAGGCGAGCATATCGATTTCGGGAGCGAAAACCTGCTTGTTTACGGATCCGACAAGCTGGTTGCGACCATCGGCGTGAAAGATCTGATCATTGTGGACACCCCCGACGCGATCCTCATCGCCGACAAAAACAAATCCCAGCTCGTTTCCGACGTGGTCAAAAAACTGGAAGGAGAGGGAAAAATTGAGAAGTTGTAGCAAGCGCATTTATCCCTAAATGTCTCATTGTGTCATAAAGGTCGGCACGGAGCGAACACTGTCGGACATTTTGCCAGCGGCAATTCTGAAAAAATCATACCTTTTGTCTTTACGATAAAGCTCCCCCCGCCTCGCTATGAACGGATAATTGTAGCCAGAAATGAAAAGGGCAGGATTATAAATTCTGTGCCAGTTGAGTAAATTTCCAATAGAAAAGGGCTATCCAAACAATCTGGACAGCCCTTTTTTGAGCTTTGGGAATTTATCCCTCTTGAAGTTCACCTTCCGTCAAGAAGGCCAAACAACGGCATCGGTCGCAGACGGCAAGATGAGAAGTAATCCCATCCGCCGCACCTTGCTCCAGGTTCAGCCTGACCAAGCCCCCGTGCCGCAAAGTTTCTTTGACATATTCAAGGAGCTGATGGTCTCCGATACAATTTGGGCCTTTCGGAAGCTGGCCTTTGTGGAGTTTATAAAAAGTGTCGATGGCATCTCTCGCGATTGTTGCGTATGCACCTGTCCTCATAATCCCTCCATTTTAGCTCTGAAGCTGGCTGATGTATTTAGCAACTTCATAGGCTCTATTTGAAAAGAAAATGTCCATCGCGACCGCTACATCATCGCGGTGATATTCTTCCCATCCACCCACGACATTGCCGTGGAAACCACCCGAAGCAACACCCAAACTGGCCAGCCAGTTCTTTCGCATTCATTTTTAAGCCTCTTATTTTTTTTGCCACGGTTTTATACTCCTATTATTCAGTTTGAAATGTGCACTCCTTGACTGGACAGCATATTATAAATACTATTAATTGTCAAGTAAAATTTCTACCAAAAAAGGACTAATTGAAGTTAGTCCCTTAACTCACTCTTGATTCACTTTTCAAACTTTTCAATGGCCTGCAACAGCTCCTGCTGGCGTTTTTGGAGCGAGGCGTCAAAAATGATGCAATATTCAAAGTTTTTATTGGCCTGCTGAAATTCTTTGAAGCCGATTTCAATGAGTTGCCATTTTGCTTGATATGCCATAGAGTAAATAAGAAATTTATCGAATAATATTATGAGTTTTCGGGTCGGAATCGTGGGGCTGCCGAATGTCGGGAAATCGACGCTTTTCAAAGCCCTCACCAAAAATCCGGTGGATATCGCCAACTATCCTTTCTGCACCATCGAGCCGAATGTCGGAATTGTTCGCGTACCTGATGAAAGATTGGATAAGCTGGCAAAAATGTCGGGCTCGGCCAAAATCGTCCCGACCGTCATTGAATTTGTCGATATCGCCGGACTCGTCCGCGGCGCGGCAGAGGGAGAAGGACTTGGGAATAAATTTCTCTCGCATATCCGCGAAGTGGACGCGATCGCGCAAGTCGTGCGCGTTTTCGAAGACAAGAATATCACTCATGTTCACAACAAAATTGACCCGGCGCAGGATATTGAAATTATCAACACGGAACTTATCCTCGCCGACCTTGAAACCGTGAACAAGCGTATCGCCAAACTCGAAAAAGAAGCTCGCGGCCAGGACAAGGAATCAATCGCCGCTCTCGAAGTTGCGAAAAAGCTAAAAAATACTTTGGATGCAGGGAAACTGGCAAGTGAGCTGAAATTAAGTGATGAAGATTTTGAGCTAGTCCGCGATATACAGCTTCTCACCTGGAAGCCGATGCTTTTTGTTTTGAATAAAAAAGATAACTCACTTGGAAACTCGGTTTCCAAGTTAGCCGAAAACATACCTTCTGTGAAAATAGACATAAAAATCGAAGAAGAGCTGTCGCAAATGTCCGCCGGAGAAGCGAAAGAGCTTGGAATGAAATCGAATCTCAATGAACTGATTTTGAAATCATACGAAATTTTGAATTTGATCACCTTTCTCACGACCGGCCCCGACGAAACTCGCGCTTGGACAGTCAAAAAAAATTCGACCGCGCCTCAAGCGGGCCGAGCCATTCACGGCGACTTTGAAGAAAAATTCATCCGGGCAGATGTGATCAACTGGCAAAAACTTTTGGAAGCCGGTTCCTGGTCGCGCGCCCGCGAACTCGGGACGCTGCGCACGGAAGGAAAAGAATATGTCGTGAAAGATGGTGACGTCATTGAGTTTAAAATATAAGAGCCTGTTTTATCAGGCTCTCAATTCTCTCAAGACATCTTTTGTATCCCGCCGGATGCCGGAAAGTTGGCCGGTGAGATAGCGTTTTTGATGTTCGCTCAAATCCAAGTCTTCCTCACCGAGAAGTAACCGGTTCAATTCGGCGTTTTCCTTGAAGATGGCTTTCATTTTCTTCATCACCGCTTGTTCTTGCCGCTCAAGCAATGAAACTTTTTCTATTTTTTCTTCCCCCAATTTTTCAATGCCCATAAATCTTATTTATTCTCATTAGCGCCGCTTTTTCTCGCGGTATAAATTTTCTCGGCAATTTTCGCCTGTCTCGCCTGAATTTCGTCCAAGCTTTTCAAGGCCTTGTCGTAGGCCGCTCGCATCTTCTCCAGATCTTTTTTCACCTTTTCTTCGTTGAACATATGGGCTTTTCAGATTGCTCTGGCTTTATCATAGCACGCCCGCCAGCCGCTTGCCAAATCCGGCAAGGTCTGCTAGGATATCCTTACATTTGAGAAAGTCCATATTCTCCCCGTCCCGTCCGGCGGGAATAGGGAGAAACCATCCGCTGCTCGGGACTTTTCTCAGGCGGATTTATTATTTGTAAAATGCAATACAAATCTACAAATGAATATTCGTGATTTGTAGATTGGCGTTTATTCGAAGATTAGCATCATATCATATGGAATACGAACTTCTCTTTTTCACCTCCGTTTCAAACGAGGACAATATGGACTCGATCAAGAGGGAAATCGTCCAAATTCTCGAAGGCCTCGGCGCAAAACCGGCCGGGGACTTCACTGACATCGGAAAAAGAAAGCTGGCCTATCCCATCAAGCGCAACACGCACGCCTTTTTCAGTTTCGTCCGTTTCACGCTCGACGAAAAACAAAACATCCCTGAAATCGAAAAACGTCTTTCTCTTTTCGACAAGGTTATCCGGCACATAATCGTCCGGGCGGATGAAATCGGGAAAACGGCGGTCTCCCAGGAAATCAAAATTGAACAGAAAAAGCCCGAAAAGGCATTCAAAAAAACGGTTGAAGCGCCAAAAATGGAAGCGCCCTCCGCCCCCGCAAAACCCAAAGCCGCCCTTTCCGACCTTGACGAAAAACTCACTGAAATTCTCGAGGAAACGCCGGAATAACAATGGGATGTGCCATTTGCGACGAATTTCCGTTTAATTTCGCGGAATTTATAGAAATTAGTTGTCTTAAATTTTTAATTCAAAAAAATGGATCTCAACAAAGCGATGCTCATCGGCAACATCACCCGCGATCCGGAACTGCGTTCGACGGCTTCCGGCCAGTCGGTCGCCAATTTCGGCGTGGCCACCAACCGCGTCTGGAAAGATCCGGGTTCCGGCGAAAGGAGAGAATCAGTTGAATTCCACAACATCGTCGCCTGGGGAAAGCTGGCCGAAATCTGCGGGCAATATCTGCGAAAAGGCAGCAAGGTTTATGTCGAGGGCAGGATTCAGACCCGTTCCTGGCAGGATCAAAGCGGCGTCAAAAAATATATGACCGAGGTGGTTATGGAAAATATGATTATGCTCGATCGCAAGCCCCAAGGCTCACCAGGCTTTGGCGGCCAGGGAGCGCCTTCTTTCCAATCTTCGCCCGCGCAACCGCCCGTCCGACCACAACAGCCTTCCGTCCGGCCCGCTCCGCCGCAACCCGAAGAAATCCCGACAATCCAAATCGATGAAGGCCAGGATGAAGTGAAAATTGAAGACATCCCTTTCTAATCATTGTTCAATAAAACCTTGAGAAAAATCATCAATCAAAACTACGCTCCGCCCGCGCCGAAAAAGTCCTGCTATTTTTGCGCGAACAAGATCGAAGCCGTCGATTATAAGGATACCCTTCTTCTCCGGAAGTTTATGAGTTCACAGGCGAAAATCGTCGCCCCGAAAAGAACGGGAAACTGCGCCAAGCACCAGCGGATGGTCGCCCGGGCAATCAAACGGGCGCGCGCGATGGCGCTGTTGTCTTACACTATAAAATAAAAACGATTAATTTCGATCTATTTCGCGAGCGCAGCGAGCTAATTTCAACACATTTCTGAAATTCATAGACATTTACTCCGCGAAATTAATAGAAATTTTTTGTTTTTGCATTTCATGCTGAACCTTTCTGAAATAAAAACCGGAAAAACCATCTCGCTCGGCGGCGAGCCTTTTGTTGTCACCTTTCACCAGCACTCCAAAATGGGCCGGGCCGGCGCCGTGCTTCGGACGAAATTGCGCAATCTCAAAACCGGCGCCGTGCTTGAACGCACGTTCCAGGGATCGGACAAAATCGAGGAGGCCGAAATCACAAAGACCAAAGCTCAATACCTGTATCGCGAGGAAGACAATTTTTTCTTTATGGACAGCGCAAATTTCGAGCAGTTTTCCCTCCCGAAAAATGTTCTTGGCGCTCTTGTGGACTATCTTTTGGAAAACACGGAAGTGACGATTCTCAATTTCAACGGGCATCCGATCAACATTGAACTGCCGATCAAGATGGAGATGCGCGTCATTGAAGCCCCGCCCGGAATCCGCGGCAACACGGCCGACGGCGGATCGAAACAAGTGACGCTCGAAACGGGCATCAAAGTGAGCACTCCGTTGTTCGTGAAAGAGGGCGACATTTTGCGAATCAACACGGAGACGGGAGAATACGTGGAGCGGGCGAAGTAGCCTTTTGGTATATTGTATTTAGTATAAAGTATTTTGTATAAAAAAATCTCCGCCTGGGCGGAGATTTTTTTGATTTTCATTCTTTCACCTTCTCCTTCACCGCCTTCACGATTTGGGCGAAGATTTTCGGATTTTCTTTGAGGAAGGCTTTCGCTTTTTCGCGGCCGACGCCGAGCTTCGTTTCGCCGAAAGAAAAAGAGTTTCCGGTTTTCGCGACGACTTCGTATTTCACGCCCGTGTCGATGATATCGCCTTCTTTCGAGATTCCTTCGTTGTACATAATGTCAAATTCAGTCGTCTGGAAGGGCGGCGCCACTTTGTTTTTGACAATTTTCGCCTTCACCCGGTTTCCGACGACCTGATCTCCCAGTTTGATCTGCGCCGCGCGCCGGACTTCAATGCGCACGGATGAATAAAATTTCAGCGCGTTTCCGCCCGGAGTCGTTTCGGGGTTGCCAAACATCACGCCGATCTTCATCCGGATCTGATTGATGAAAATCACCGTCACGTTCCCTTTGGCGACAATCGCCGTGAGTTTGCGAAGGGCTTGCGACATCAGTCGCGCCTGACGCCCGACGTGCGTGTCGCCCATTTCCCCCTCGATCTCGGCTTGAGGCGTGAGCGCAGCGACCGAGTCGACGACAATCACATCCACGGCGTTCGATTTCACAAGCGTCTCGACGATATCCAGCGCCTGTTCGCCCGTGTCAGGCTGGGAAATCAGAAGGTCATTGAGATTCACGCCGATTTTTTTGGCATATGACGGGTCAAGCGCGTGCTCCGCGTCGACGAAAGCCGCTGTTCCGCCGTCTTTCTGGGCGCTGGCGACAATGTGAAGCGCGAGCGTCGTTTTTCCCGACGATTCGGGGCCGTATATTTCGATGATTCTTCCTCGCGGCACGCCTCCAATTCCAAGCGCGAGATCAAGCGACGGCGCTCCGGTCGGGATGGCCGCCACGTCCACCTTTTTCACTTCGCCGAGCTTCATAATCGACCCGTCACCGAAACGGTCTTTGATTTCTTTCACGGTTTCTTCGAGAATGGCTTCCTTGTTTTCTTTGTCCTTTGTCATAAAAATATTCCTGGCTACGAAATACGAATCGCGTACAAATATACGAATTAGTATATTAGTATTCGATTAGTATTTAGTAGCCTAATTAGCAAGTTAGTCATTCGCCGCAAACACCACATCTCTCACGATCCCCGGGTCATCCGCGAGCTTTTTTTCCGCGCCGCCGTTCACTCGGATAAGCGTCTGATTGGCTTTTCCACTTGTGATCCGCACTTCTTTTTCGCCTTTGAAATTTTGCACCGCGCCCGGAAGCATTGTTCCAGAATAAACAAGGTTTCCGTCCGATTCGATTGAAAGCCACGTCGGATTCGAATCGATTTTCACGACAATTTCAACGCCGGATTTTTTTTCCGACTGCTCTCCGTTCACTTGCCCGTCACTTTCGCCGTTCTCGGAAAAAGCCATTTCCGGTTTTTCATAATCAGACTTCACATTGAGCACCCTTGTCGCTGTTTTCCCAAAACGGTTCACGGATGATATGGAAATGGTGTTCACTCCTTCCTGCAAAAGAATATTCTCCTGAAATTCACCACTGTCCCGCACCATAACCGGCTGATCATTGATTGTGAGCTTTGCGTCCTGATCGGTGACCCCAGAAACGGAAATAGAGCTTCCTTCAATTGAAACGTCGCCCGCCGGCTCTGCCACAACCAGCCTCGGCAAGGCGGCAAAGCGGCCGATTTCGCGATAGAGATAGTAGAACCCTCCAACGACAACAAGCGAAATCAGAGCCGCCGTTATCATCTTGGGCGTCACGACGAAACGAGGCACCGGGTTTTTTTTGAAAGTGTCCACAATCGTCTTTTCTTGCCCGTTTTTTCCAAAATTCTTGTCAATATCTTTGTCGCGCAGGTACAGTTCAATGAGTTTTCGGCAGTCTACTCCAAGAAACTCAGCGTAGCTGCGCAAAAACCCTTTCACATAAACGTCCGGCGGAAGATTTTTATAATCCCCCTCTTCAATCATCGCCAGATATTTCACCGGGATTTTCGTTTCCCGCGAAACCTCGTGAAGGCTCACCCGTCCTTCGGCGCGAAGCTTCTTGAGCTGTTCGCCCAGCGTCAGAGAATTCACTTTTTTCTTGGTAAAACCACGAAGCATTTGATGTTATGCTAATCTACAAATAATGCGAATACAACATTCGTGATTCGTTGATTGGCGCTTATTCGTTGATTCGCATTATAGCCACAAATAAAACAGGCATCTCAAAACCTGTTTAGTTTTCTTTTTGTTTTTTGTATTATACTCTCCGTCTTCACATTTGCCAATGGTCCCGCTGCTTTTGGTCGGCTTCTTCATCTTCATACACGACTTCGCCTTGGCCGACTGCCTGGTTCGCCCCTCCGTCAACCAAAATTTCCCGCGGTTTCGATCCGTCAGCCGGCCCAATCACGCCATTCGCTTCGAGCAAATCAAGAAGCCGCGCCGCCCGGGCGTATCCAACCCGGAGCCGCCGCTGAAGAAGCGAGGCGGAGGCTTTTCCGGCTTTGATGATGGTGTCTTTGGCTTCTTCGTACAAGTCGTCGCCTTCGTCATCGCCGTTCAACGCGCCCGCGCCCGTCGGGCGCCCCCTCAAGCTCACCTTTTGGGGCGCAGTCACTTCCTCATTGTATTCCACTTCCTCGTCAAGCTGGGATTTGATCGATTTCACGACCCGTTTCACCTCCGATTCGGAAACAAACACCCCCTGGATTCGCCGCGGCTTCGGCGAACGGGCCGACAAGAAGAGCATATCCCCGTTGCCGAGCAATTTGTCCGCGCCGGCCATATCAAGAATGGTGCGCGAGTCGATTTGCGTCGCCACCTGAAACGCGATGCGTGTGGTGATGTTCGCCTTGATGAGTCCGGTGAGAACTTCCACCGACGGCCTTTGCGTCGAAACGATCAGATGGATTCCGACCGCCCGCGCCATTTGCGCAAGGCGCACAATCGCCGCCTCCACCTCTTTCGAATGGCTGGCCATAATGTCGGCCAGTTCGTCAATGATGATCACGATGAACGGCAGCTTTTTCACTTCCTCAACGCCCGCCACTTCCCCGGTTTCTTCATCAATGATTTCTTTTTTCTGATCAGGCTTTATCTTGCTGTTATACGAAAAAATATCCCGCGAGCTGGCCTCCTGGAGCATCTTGTATCTGCGTTCCATTTCCCCGATCGCCCATTTGAGGGCGTTGGCCACTTTTCCGTTGTCGACGACCGTCTGCGTGAGAAGATGCGGGATGCCGTTGAAAGCGGTGAGTTCCACGCGCTTCGGATCGATCAAGATCAGTTTCAAATCGTCCGGCGAATTCTGATAGAGAAGCGAGGTTATGAGCGTGTTGATGCAGACGCTCTTTCCCGTTCCGGTCGCGCCCGCGATCATAAGATGCGGCATCTGGGTGAGATCGCTGAGGATGTAGTTTCCGGCCACGTCCTGCCCGAGAGCAAGTGTGAGATTCGATTTTCTTTCGGAGAATTCGGCGCTTTCAATGATGTTGCGCAAGCGCACCATCGTCGAAGTCTTGTTCGGCACTTCGATTCCAATGAGGGATTTTCCCGGAATCGGCGCTTCGATCCTGATCGGATGCGCCGCCAAAGCCAGCGACAGATTGTTGTTGAGTCCCGTGATTTTTGAAAGCTTGATGCCGGCCGCCGGCTTGAAGCAATATTGCGTGACGGACGGACCGACGCTCACGTCCCCGATTTCAACGTCGATTCCGAAATTCTTGAATGTATCCTGAATGATTTTTGCGTTCGTTTCGATATCGCCGGCTTTCGCTTTGCCGGTCGCTTTTTCAAGAAGATCGAGCGGGGGCAGCTTCCAGCCTGCGACCATTCTTTGTTTTTCGGGCATCGGCGCTTTCGGCGCAAGCGCCGGCTTTTCCGGTTTTCTTTTCAATATCTCTTTTATCCTCACCGCTGGAGACACTTTCTCTTTTTGGTCTGTCTCTGCTTCTAACTCCTCCTTGTCCGCCAAAGCCTCGGTGTCGGCGGATTCTTTTTTCTCTCTTATCCATTCAACCGGCCGGAGAAGCGCCCGCAGCGGAACGTTGAGCGCAAGAAGAAGCGAGGCCAAAGCCACAGCGAGAAGAACAATCGCTCCCGCCCAGAATCCGAAAATTTTGAGCGCTGGATAGGCCGCCGCCGCGCCCAGAAATCCGCCGCCCGCGCCGGATTTGGCGACCGCGATCATTTGGTCGAGCGGATTGAAGATATGCAGCATACCCAAGACGCTCGCGAAGAACAAAATGAATCCGGCCGCGACAAAGACATAGTATGACTCCGTGTCGCGCCGGAAATACAAAAATCCGACCGCGATCATCAAAACTGGAAGCAGAAACCGCCCCAGGCCGAAAGCCAGCGCCAAAATTTTGTTGAAATAAGCCCCAAACGTTCCCGCCCCGCCGAAAAGGCTGAAAACGGCCAGAACTGCGAGGGCGATCAAAAAAACGGCCGCAATCGAGCGCTTCGTGTCGGAGCTCAAACCGGATTTCTTTTTGTATCCGCCGTTTCCGCTTCCGTTTTTTTCGATGTCTTTTTTCTTTCTGCGACCCATTTTGGTGAAGGATGATTACTGATTTATATTAACATATAATCACATAAATTTCCAATATTTATTTCCCTCCCCTTTATAAGGGGAAGGCGAGGGAGGGGTAGGTTTTTTCAATTCGCCAACTTCCCGCAAAAAAGTTCGTGAAGTCCGACTTCGAGGAATTGAATCCCACCGGGCGGGACTTCGGCGGACAGATCTTTTCCGCATAAACAAAAATGCAGGTGGCGGATCCTGCAGAAACGAACGTAAACAAGCATTATTTTTCGATGGATCTCGAAACAAGATTCAATGATTCTTCGGTTTTTTGAGCCGCTGCCCAGCGCTTAATATATTTCCAGTCAAGTCTTTTCTGAATCGCGATAACCGATTCTATATCCTCCAAATGCCGGGTTGACCGGCTCTTTTTGTACCATTCAAGTTTGGACAGAATCAGATCTTCGGGAGAAATAAACGATATTCTTCGACCCCAAACTTTTTTTATTTTTCTCCGTTTTATCCGTGAGCGGGCATATGTATCATCTTCCAAAACCCAAAAATCGACCTTGAAGCCGTCCGGATGTATCAAATTGAATTCGCTCTTTCTTGTCACCGCATCACCCGCAGCTTCGCTGCTGACATACACATCTTTGTCGATTTTTCGAAGCCCCTTGACCAATTTTTCGGATCGCGAAAAAGACAATTCAATCGCTATGTCGATATCAACCGTAAAACGCGGCCGGCCCCAGATCGTGACCGCCACTCCACCGGTAATAAGATACGGGATGTCAAGACTTTCAAGCGTTTTTGCGACTTTTTTGAGCAATTCTGCCTGATCCATATTTTTTTCCAAAGCTATTCAATTCTTTCGCAAATCGAAAAAATCCGTCAAGCATCTCGAGTTTCTTCTGAATCGGCATTTTGCGAAAGATGCGATCTTGCAGCTCCTGCGCCAATTCCGTGTTTGCTGTTTTTTTTCTTACAATTTTCATAAGGCCACATTAGCATATTTCGGAACAGATTTCCAATCTTCAAAAAAATTTGACAGATTTTACCGGAATGTTAGAATGGCATACCCGCCGGGTGATTGGCTGAAAAGGCCGCACGAGGCGGAAAAACTCAAAAAAACCTTAACAAAAACGAAACAAACGACCCCGGAATTGTTTCGCGATACTAATCATTAAGGCCGAAAGCTATGAGACATCGAAGGATCTCTCCCGCCGAGTACCGGCACGGGAGATACGGCCTCTACGGCGCCTTCTCCATCGTCTCGGCTCTTCTGGTGACGGGGCTTCTCATCCTCGTGAACGCGGTCGGTCTCATCCTCGCCGCGATTTCGCCCGGATGATTCTCTGAAATGAAGAATGTGGAGAAAAAAATGAATAATTGATTTTTTCTTCAGTCCGTTTCTGAAAATGTATTTTTATTTTTTTCTACGAACTATCGACAGACAGGTGAATCTTTTGCAAATATACGAAATATTGTAATACAAAAAATCCTCCGCCCAAGCGGAGGATTTTTCTATACTCAATACTTTATGCTCTATACAAAATACTATTTCCGATATCCCGTTCCGGCCGGAATCAGTTTTCCGATAATCACATTTTCTTTGAGGCCCCGCAGCTTGTCCTCTTTTCCGGTGACAGCCGCGTTAATCAAGACTTTCGCCGTTTCCTGGAAGGACGCCGCCGAGAGAAAACTTTCCGTCGAAAGAGCCACTTTTGAAATTCCGAGGAGCAGTGTTTCGGCCGTCGCAACGCTCTTTCCCTGATTTTTCGACCCTTCATTAGCTTCGAAAAATTGGACGTCCTCAACCGTGTCACCGGGCAAAAGATCCGTGTCGCCCGGATCAAGGATTCGGACACGCGAGAGCATCTGACGAACAATCACTTCAATGTGTTTGTCATTGATGCCTTCCCCCTGGGCACTGTATATTTCCTGAACTTCCTTCACAATATATCGATACACATCTTCTTTTCCTTTGATTTCAAAAAGCTTTTTGAGGTCAAGGTGTCCTTCGGAAAGAACCGCACCGCGCGTCACCAGCTCTCCTTCGCTTACATTGAGATTCATTACCGCCGGAACGACATACTCACGGATGTTTTTCTTGCCCTTGGCGTCTTCCGACTCAATGCGGATGATTTTGTCTTTCTCGGTTTCCTTGATTTCAGCCACTTTTCCGTCGATTTCCGAAACAGCCGCTTCGCCCTTCGGCGGCCGGGCTTCAAAAATCTCGTCCACTCGCGGCAATCCCTGCGTGATGTCCGTTCCGGCCACGCCTCCGATGTGGAACGTTCTCATTGTGAGCTGCGTTCCCGGCTCTCCGATGGCTTGCGCGGCAACGATACCGACAGCTTGTCCGATTTGAACCAATTCGTTTCTTCCCAGATCGAGACCATAGCACTTCTGGCATATTCCCCGGCGGGTTTTGCAGCTGATCACCGAACGGATTTTCACCTTTTCGATCTTTTTTTCTTCAATCTCCCGAGCCTGGTCTTTCAAAATCATTTCGTCCTTTTTGACGATCGCTTTTTTCGTTTTGGGATCCGCGACATCTTCCAGAGCGACTCTTCCGGCAAGGCGCGAAGCGAAACTCATCCCCGCCACGACGGAATCTTCGCGATATATCCAGCTTCCTTCCTTGTCGCGGCAGTCCGGCTCGCGCACAACGACGTCCTGGGCGACATCCACCAGCCGCCGCGTGAGATATCCGGCCGTCGCCGTCCGGAGCGCCGTGTCAGCCATACCTTTTCTGGCTCCGTGAGTGGCAATAAAATATTCCAAAACATTGAATCCTTCCTTGAACGAAGATTTGATGGGAAGCTCGATCGTTTCTCCGGTCGGGCCGGCCACCAATCCTTTCATTCCCGTCATCTGAACAACGACCGCTTCCGTGCCGCGGGCTTTGGAATACACCATCGAATACACCGGGCCCTCTTTGTCAAGGGATTCTCTCACGGCTTCGGTGATTTTGTTCTTGGCTTCGTTCCAAATTTCGATCACGCGGCTCCTCTTTTCCTGTTCAGTGAGGAGACCCATTTCGAATTGTTTGCTCACGACGTCAACCTGCTCTTCCGCCTGACTCAAAAGCTGCTTTTTCTTTTGGGGAACTTTGAGGTCATCCATCCCCCAGCTGATGCCCGATTCGGTGACAAGCGAAAAGGCCAAGTTTTTGAGATCGTCCACGAATTTCGCCGTCCGCTCCTGATTCGTGCGCGCCAGGCACAGAGCGACAATTTCGCGCAATTTTCCCTTGTCGAGCTCTTTGTTCACAAACTCAAAACCTTCCGGAAGAATTTCATTGAAAAAGATTCTTCCGACCGAAGTTTTTTCGCGCTTCCCGTCAAAGGAAACTTCGATTTCGCTTCTCATATCGAGATATCCCGCGTTGCAAGCCATAATCGCTTCTTCTTTCCCGGAAAAAATCTTCCCCTCGCCTTTAAGTCCGCGGACGATGTGAGTCATATAATAGCAGCCCAGCACCATATCCTGCGAAGGAATGGTTATCGGGTCTCCGCTGGCCGGCTTCAGAAGGTTTTTGGCCGAAAGCATTATATTTCCGGCTTCGCTTCGCGCTTCCTCGGTGAGCGGAACGTGAACCGCCATCTGGTCTCCATCGAAGTCGGCGTTGAAGGCAGCGCAAACCATCGGATGAATCTGAATGGCCTTTCCTTCGATAAGCACCGGCTGAAAGGCTTGAATGCTCAAGCGGTGCAAGGTCGGCGCGCGGTTCAAAAGGACAAAGTGGTGCTCAATGATATCGTCAAGCATTTCATAGGCTTCTTCGGATTCATACTCAACCATTTTCCCGGCCGAACGGACGTTGTGCGCGTATTCTTTTTCGATGAGTTTGTTGATAATGAACGGCTTGAAAAGTTCGAGGGCCATTTTTTTCGGCACCCCGCACTGGTGAAGCTTGAGCTGCGGACCAACGACGATAACGCTTCGGCCGGAATAGTCGACCCGTTTCCCGAGCAGGTTTTGCCGGAATCTTCCCTGTTTTCCCTTGAGCATATCGGCCAGCGACCGCAAAGCCCTTCTCTGGCCGGTTGAAGCGGCGACGGAAGTCTGTCCGCGCCGGGCCGAGTTGTCGAAAAGGGCGTCCACCGCTTCCTGAAGCATTCTTTTTTCGTTCCGGGCAATCACCTCGGGCGCGCCGATTTCAATGAGCTTGCGAAGCCGGTTGTTTCGGTTGATGATCCGGCGATAAAGATCGTTGAGATCGGATGTCGCAAAGCGCCCGCCGTCGAGCTGGACCATCGGCCGCAGATCGGGAGGAATCACCGGAATCATCGTCGGCAGCGTCCATTCCGGCCGAATTCCCGACTGCCTCATTCCCTGAAAAAGCTTGAGTCTTTTGAGCATTCTTTTCTTGTCGGAAATCTTGTCGTCCTGAAGGGATTTTTCAATCCCTTCAATTTCTTTGTCAAAGTCGACATCTTCCAGCAGGCGCCGGATCACTTCTGCCCCGATGCCGGCTTTGAAAACATGGCCATACTTCATCGAAAGGTTGAAATATTCCACTTCGGAAAGAATTTGTCCCCTGTTGAGATTTTTGATTTCTTCGCGGCTCGCCTGATAGGCGCTTTTGAGATCTTCTCCTTTTTCTTCGGACGTTTTTTCCTCTCTCAATCTTTTCTGTTTTCCTTTGTATTCCGTTTCAAGCCGCGCGAACGCTTCTTTGCGCGCTTCTTCGTCAACCTCCGTCACGACATAGCTCGCAAAATACACGACTTTTTCAAGATCCTGGGCCGACATATCAAGCGCCAGGCCTATCTTCGAAGGGACGCCCCGCAAAAACCAGATGTGTGAAACCGGAACAGCCAGCTTGATGTGTCCCATCCGCTCGCGCCTCACGATGGACCGCGTCACTTCGACTCCGCATTTGTCGCAGACAATCCCCTTGTAACGGATTTTTTTGTATTTTCCGCAGTAGCATTCCCAATCCTTGGCCGGACCGAAAATCTTTTCGCAGAAAAGTCCGTCGCGCTCATAGCGTTGGGTTCTGTAGTTGATGGTTTCCGGCTTTGTTACCTCGCCGTGCGACCAGGCAAGAATCACGTCGGGACTGGCCAGACGCAGGCGGATCGATTCGAAGTCGGTCACTTTTGTTGTTGAAGGCTGGTGCATATTTTGTAATTCGTGAATTTGTAAAAAGATTGGTTGCTATTCGCCTTTCTTCTCTGATTCCGGTTTCGCTTTCTCCGATTTCGCCTCAACAGTTTCTTTTTGCTCGTCCGCGAGTTCCACATTGAGACAAAGCCCCTTGAGCTCGCTCACCAAGACATTGAAAGAGGCCGGCACGTTCGGATTTCTGATTTGCTCGCCCTTGATGATCGACTCATAGGCTTTTGATCTTCCCAAAACGTCATCCGATTTGATAGTAAGCATTTCCTGAAGGGTATAGGCGCTGCCGTATCCCTCAAGCGCCCACACTTCCATTTCCCCGAACCGCTGTCCGCCAAACTGGGCTTTTCCGCCAAGCGGCTGCTGGGTGATCAGGGAATACGGGCCGATCGAGCGCATATGAATCTTGTCTTCGACCAAGTGGTTGAGTTTCATTATGTACATATATCCGACCATTGTTTTCTTGTCGAAATATTGCCCGGTTTTTCCGTTTATAAGTCTGGTTTTTCCGTCCTCGGGCAAACCGGCTTCGCGAAGCTGAACTTTGATGTCGGCTTCGCTCACGCCGGCGAGAGAAGGACTCGCGACCTTGTATCCGAGACGCGAGGCCGCCCATCCCAGGTGCGCTTCGAGAATCTGGCCGATGTTCATACGCGACGCGACACCCAAAGGATTGAGAATCACGTCGACGGGCGTACCATCCGGAAGATAGGGCATATCTTCAACCGACGCGATTTTCGATATTACTCCTTTGTTGCCGTGGCGTCCCGCCAGCTTGTCGCCGACGGAAATCTTGCGAAGCTGAGCCACACTCACCTGAATTTGCTGGATCACGCCGGCCGCCAGCTTGTCGCCTTGCTCGCGCGAAAATATTTTTATGTCAACCACTTTCCCGTGCTCGCCGTGCGGGAGATAGAGGGATGTGTCCTTCACGTCTTTTGATTTTTCTCCAAAGATTGCTCGAAGCAGCCTTTCCTCCGGCGTGAGGTCGCCTTCCCCTTTGGGAGAAATTTTTCCGACCAGAATATCACCCGAAGAAACTTCCGCTCCGATGTGGATGATCCCCGTGTCATCGAGGTTTTTGAGCCGCTCTTCGCCAATGTTCGGGATGTCTCGGGTCACCACTTCCGGTCCGAGCTTCGTGTCGCGCACATCAACGGAAAAATCCTCGATGTGGATCGAGGTATAGCGGTCTTCCTGAAGAAGCCGCTCCGAAATGATGATCGCGTCTTCAAAATTTGCTCCTTCCCAGGGCATAAGCGCAACCAAAACATTCTGCCCGAGCGCCAGTTCGCCGTTGTCAGTCGAGGCGCCGTCCGCCAGAAGCTGTCCTTTTTTCACCTTCTCTCCGACCCGAACGCGCGGGATCTGGTTCATACAGGTGAAAGCGTTGGAGCGTTCAAAATTTTGCAAATGGTAGGTTTTCTTGGCCGCCTTTCCGGAAACTCCGTCTTCTTTCACGGTGATGTGGCCGGCGTCGACTTCCAGAATCTCCCCTTCTTCGCGGGCCAAAACGACTTGGCCGGAATCAGCCGCCGCCTTGTCTTCAAGTCCGGTTCCGACATAGGGCGACTCGGGAACGATGCAGGAAACGGCTTGGCGCTGCATATTCGATCCCATCAAAGCGCGGTGGGCATCGTCGTGCTCGAGAAACGGAATGAGCGCCGTCGCAACGGAGATGCACTGCTTGGCTGAAACGTCGATGAAATCAATTTTGTCCGCTTCAATCATCGACGGTTTTCCTTTCACGCGCGCCTCCAGCACTTCATCGAGAATATATCCTTCCCCGTCGATTTTGGTGTCCGCGTGAGCGATGATTTTCCGATCTTCGACCGTCGCGTTGAGATATTCAATTTCCTTGGTGACAAAAGGTTTGCCGTCTTTTTTTGCCACTTTCCTGTAGGGCGTTTCCACGAATCCGTACTCATTGATGCGGGCATAACAGGACAAATGACTCACGAGCCCGATGTTCGGACCTTCCGGCGTTTGCACCGGGCAGATGCGCCCGTAGTGGGAATGGTGAACGTCGCGCACTTCGAATCCCGCCCGTTCGCGCGTGAGTCCGCCGGGCCCCATCGCCGAAAGCCGCCGCTTGTGTTCGAGTTCCGCGAGCGGGTTCACCTGATCCATAAACTGGGAAAGCTGGGACGACGCGAAAAATTCCCGCACCGCCGCCGCCACCGGCCGCGAATTCACGAGTTGCCCCGGAACAACCGTCGCCAAATCCGAGGTGCTCATCCGATCCTTGATGTTGCGCGTCATCCGCGCGAGCCCCGCCCGGAACTTGTTCTGCACAAGCTCCCCGACGCAGCGCACGCGACGGTTTCCCAGATGGTCGATGTCGTCCGGCTGAGCCATCGGGTTGTTGTTGAGACGGATGATTTCTTTCACAATTTCCACCAGGTCTTCCGGTCGCAGAATGCGGTGCTTTTCATCGTCCGGAAAGTTTGTTTCCATCCGCTGGTTCAGGCGGTAGCGCCCCACTTTCCCAAAATCATAGCGGTCAAAATTGAAAAACATCGCTTCGATCATTTGCTTGGCATTTTCCTCAGTCGCGAGATCCCCCGGCCGGATGCGCCGATAGACTTCCAAAAATCCTTCCCCTTGCGACTTGGCCGCGTCTTTTTCGATCGTCGCTTCGATATATTTTGTTTCCCCCGTGTCCGCGTCGGAAAAAACTTTGACAAGATCCGTGTTGGTTGAATATCCAAAAGCGCGAAGAAGCGACGTGACGGCCACTTTCCGCTTGCGGTCTATTTTCACCCAGATCACTCCGTCAAGATCCGTCTCCATTTCAAGCCAAGCCCCGCGGTTCGGGATGATTTTCGCTCCGAAAAGCCGCCGGCCCTTTTGGTATTCCATAGTGAAAAAGACGCCCGGACTCCGGATGAGTTGGCTCACGACCACGCGCTCGACGCCGTTGATGATGAAGGTTCCCCGGTCGGTCATAATCGGCATATCGCCGAGATACACTTCCTGTTCTTTCACTTCACCGGTCTGCTTGTTGAGAAGCTTCACCTTCGAACGAAGCGGCGCTTCAAAAGAAATGTTTTTTGATTTCGAGGTTTTTTCGTCGTACTTCGGCTCGTCGAGATAGTATTCCCCGAAAGAGAGTTCCAAGTCCTTCCCCGTGAAATCCTCGATCGGATTCACCTCGGCGAAAAGTTCCGAAAGGCCTTCTTTGAGAAGCCATTCGTATGAAGCCACCTGCGCTTCAATCAAGTTCGGCAAGGAAACCATCGGAATCCGCTTGAAAAACTTCCTCTTCGCAAGAGAGGATTGCGGGCTGAAAGACTCTTTCACCCCGAGAGTTTTTTGCCCCAAAGACATAAAAGACACGCCACTCCCTTTCCCGCTTCGTGAAATTTCTTGGAAGCATGGGAATTCCGGCAGTGGTTTATTAAAAAGTATTTAGTTATTTTTCGATTGTATATCCAAATCCCCCGAATTAGGTACGTGATAACGAGTCTAACACACTGTTTATTTTTGCGCAACCCCCGCGATCTGAAGTCCTCTGAAAGTTATCTCCGCGATTCTCACCGTCGTCCATTTCCGCGGCACTTTGCTTATTATCTTATATCCAGCAATTTTGTCAACCCCCAGCTTGTTTTTTCGCAAGATTTTGTCCAAATTCGCGAGCATTGCCCGCGATAAATCGTTCTTGTCCTGCCACTGGCAACAATCAACCCGCTTTTTTCCCGCAAAAAGACAAAGTTTGATGAAATTGTTTTCTTCGATGAATAATTTTATGGTCATTGCCTGAAGATTATACCGTTCTTTTATTCTTTTTTCAACTCCTGCCACAAATTCTTGAAAAGATGGCGCAAATTTTCCGCCATCACCGGATTGTGGATTAAAAGCAGGAGCAAGGTACAACCTCGCTCCTGCGTAATTTATCTTGACTTAATACTGCAATCTTTCTACTCCAAATCATACATCAAATGCGACACGGAAAGGAAAATGTTGTTCACTTTCCCCTGCTTGTTGAGAGTGTATGACAAAACCATTCTGTTGTCGGCGATGCCGATTGTGTATTTGGAGAAAGTTTCAGCGAGATTCACTTTCATTTGCCGGATCACCTGCTGGCTTTGGTCGAAATTGAAGGTCTTCGCGCTTTTTATGTAATTCCGCAGATGATCGACGGCTTCTTTTTTGGAAATGTCTCCGCAACAGTCGCTCGCGTCGACGATGTAATATACTTCGTCCGCCATCAGTGATTCAATTTTTCCGAAATCCTTTTTGTCAACGGCGTTTTCAAAAGCGCTTGAGCGTTCGTTGCCTGTCGAAAGACTTTCGCTCTCCTGCGTCGCCGGATTTTCCGCTTTTATTTCAAGCTCCTTCACCCGGCTTTTGAGCGCGCTCATCTGCGCCTGCAAACTTTCAACGCCTGACTCGCGCGACATATTCTTTCCGATCCACTGTTTTTTCCACGAATGCAAAACGCTCCCAATCATCACTGCCGACGCGGCGATGACGATCAAAAGTCCCGCCACCAGCATCTTGTCCTGCCTCGCCGCGCCCTTGCAGCTCGGCGGAACGCAACTTTTCCTGCCCGCCTCATTGCGTGAAGCGCTTTGGGCGGGCGTTGTCTTTTGATTCCTCCTTTTCATTGTTTTGTTTTTAATTTTTATTCAACTATTACAGGGCTTCCGTGTTTGAATGCAGTTCGAGGAAAAACCGAGCACCGACGCGAGGCGTATCAAAGATACGTCGAGCGAGGCGCGGAGGTTTTGACAAAGAAATGCGCCAAACGCGGAAGTCCTATATTTTAATTGTATATCTTCTTGAAATACATCGCAACATCGCTCACCCACTTGGCCGCATCCGGATTGCTTCGCGCCGTGCAGGCGCTTCCGCATTTCCAGATGACCATTTCAGGAGGCGTGTCCATTTTTTGGGCGATGAGGCTGTCGATTCTTTTTCCGACAACATTCACGGCCTGGGCAGGCGTTTCAAAACAGGAATATCCGGCGGCATTGCGGTTGCGCTTTCCCTTGTATCCCCAAAAGTTGTAACATTCTTTTCCTTTTTTCTTCGGAGAATATTTTCCCCAATCGCTTTCCTTTTTGGCAATTGCCACGAGATAAGCGGCCGTTTTTTTGTCGCGCTTGGCGATGTACGGCGCCATTTCCTTCATCGGCGAATCAGTAATCATCTTTTTCAACTTTTTTTCGAGACGCGAAGCCGCATTTGCTTCGATATCGGTCGCAAGCGAAACACCGTTTTGCGCACTTTGTATGTCGCTCTTCACCAACCCGAAGCACATCCCCGCAAAAACAATCGCCACCCCCGCCAAAAACGCAAAAGCAGCCTCTTCGGGCCTTTTTGCGATTTTTCCGGCAATTTCCTGAATTTTTCTTTTTATTTTCGCGGTCATAAAAACACAAAACGGGCTTTCACCCGCTCTATACATACATTATATCACCAATCCGGCAAAAAATCAAGACTTGCGATGATAAAAAACCGCGCTGTCTTGCGACAACGCGGCAGAAATGCGCGGAATCAGAATTTCAGGGCGTGTCCTTCTTCATCGTATGTCCCATAGTCGACGGTGAGTTCCTCGCCCTCCTCGATTTCCCGGAGTGTGATGAACCAGTCCCCTCCACCCATCGCCGCCATATTCGGCGACTTTGAGTGATTGAGATAATACGACGGCCCCAAGTTGTTGAAGCCAGCTTCGGGGATCCAAATGTAATTTCCCTCCTTGACCCCGAAGTCATCTATCATCTTCATAATCCCCGGATGGATGTCTCTGATGTCCTCCAACGGAACTTTTTTCCACTTTGTGTCCGCCGCATCCGCAAAGGGATTGATTCCCTTGGGAATTTTCCTCACGGCAAACACCCCGACTCCGTGTATCGCCGAAACGCCGAGGCGGCAATACACTTTTTTCAGATTTTCGACAACTTCATTTACTTTTCGCATATCCGCCTCCTCCGGCTGCTGAGAATATTCAAATGTCAAAAGACTTCCAAGTCTATCGCAATGATCTCGAATTGTCAAGAGCGCGTTTAGTTTCAAGAGCAAAAAAAACAGCCCGAAACCAAGCCGTTTTTGAAACCTTGAGCGGGCGATGGGAATCGAACCCACGTCTCCAGCTTGGAAGGCTAGCATAATAAACCATTATACGACGCCCGCAAACTTTCTCCTCAATGGAATCCTAAAACAACATCCGGATAAAATCAACTTTTCGGAGCGCAGGGAATCCCTGCCTGCCGGCAGGCAGGCAGTCAAATACCTCTAATATTCGGGATACTCAGATTCGAACTGAGATTACTTGCTCCCAAAGCAAGCGTGCTGCCATTGCACTATATCCCGCTTCTTTTACAAACCGCCCCACATCGAAACGACGTGGGACGACAAGAGTGTATAAATATGAAAGGTTATTCTATCGGGGCCGTTTCTGTTCGAGGTTCTTCCGAGGCCGCCATCTTTTGAGATCGCACCGCTTCCTTGAGACGCTTGCCAGCCGTGAATTTCGGGGTGTTCACCGCCGGAATGGTGATCCTTTGCTTCGTCTGGGGATTGATGCCTTCCCGCGCGTCGCGATGAGTCACCTTGAAAGTGCCGAATCCCGCGATAGTCACCTTGCGATCCTGATGCAGCGCGTCGGTGATGATGTCCACCGTTGCGTCAATAATAATTTCAACCTCTTTTTTTGTCTGCCCGATCTTGTTGGAAACCATCTCGACGAGCAGTTCTTTGTTTATGTCCGTCGCCATATTGCACCCCGCTTTCCAGTTTTCTTTTTATGATATTTAAGGCCTGAAACCATTATAATGACTTTTCGAGTATTCAGCAAATTTCATCACCTAACAGGGACAATTTGCTTGTTTTGTTGTATGTCGCGTGTTTTATGTTATATGATCTCACCTCGCCGTTTCCACCGCTCTCGTTTCACGCAAAACATTCACTTTGATTTCCCCGGGATATTTGAGATCCTGCTCAATCTTGTCCGCGATCTGGCGCGCCAACTTGATCGCCCCGAGATCATCCACTTCTTCCGGCTTCACGAAAACCCGAATTTCACGGCCGGCCTGGATGGCATATGTTTTTTCGACGGCCGGGAAAGATTGGGCGACATTTTCAAGATCGCCGAGCCGTTTCAAGTAGTCTTCAAGCGTGTCCTTTCTCGCTCCCGGGCGCGACGCGGAAAGCGCGTCGGCCGCTGCCACGATCATCGCTTCATTGCTTTCAAACGGAAAATCCTCGTGGTGCGACTTCATCGCGTTCACGATTGTTTTGTCGATGTTGAACTTTTGCAGAATGTTCATTCCGATTTCAATGTGCGTTCCCTGCACTTCGTGGTCGATCGCCTTTCCGATATCGTGGAGAAGCCCCGCTTTTTTGGCAACGCTCACGTCCGCGCCCAATTCCGCGGCAAGCGCCCCCGAGAGATGCGCCACTTCAAGCGAGTGGAGAAGAACATTCTGGCCATAGCTCGTTCTGAACCGCAGACGACCGAGAAGTTGCACGAGTTTCGGATCGAGCCCGGCGACCCCGACGTCATAGGCGGCGGCTTCTCCGGCTTCTTTGATTTTGTTGTTCACTTCGGCTTTCGCGAAGTTGATCGCCTCCTCGATTCTTGTCGGATGAATCCGTCCGTCGGCGATCAGCTTTTCAATGGCGATCCGCGCAATTTCGCGCCGCACCGGATTGAATCCAGAGATGACAATCGCTTCAGGCGTATCGTCGACAATCACCTCAATCCCGGTGAGCCGCTCGATGGTTTTGATATTCCTGCCTTCCCGACCGATGATCCTTCCTTTCACTTCGTCGGATGGAATGGAAACTGTTGACGTCGTTGTTTCCGCCGAATGACTGCCGGCATATTTCTGAAGAGCGGTCGTCATTATGTCGCGTGCCCGCTTTTCCAAATCTTCCAGCCCACGCTGTTCCAGCTTTTTGATATGCTTGGCAAGCAATTCTTTGTTCTGCTCTTCGGCCAGTTGAAGCAAAACCTTTTTCGCATCCTCTTTGGCAAGGCCGGCGATCTTTTCCAGTCGCCTGAGCTGTTCTTGCCGCGCCGCTTCGGCTTCTTTTCGAATTCTTTTCACCTCTTCGGCTTTCTTCAAAAGAAGGTCTTTTCCCCGCTCAACCTCATTGAGCTTCTTGTCGAGCGATTCCTCGCGCGCCTCAACTCTTTTTTCGAGCCGGAAAATCTGCTCCTGGCGCTTCTTTTCGTCTTTTTTTATCTCTTCGAGCGCTTCAACGGCCTTGTTTTTCGCGGAAAGCAAAACAGACTGAGCTTCCGTCTCAGCATCGGTGAGAATTTTGTTCGCTTTTCCCTCGGCCGTTCCGAGTTGTTTTTTAGCAATCGACTGGCGGGCAAAATATCCCAGGACCGAGCCGACGGCCAGAGCCAATATTCCAATAGAAAGAAGACTGAAACTGAATTCCATATTTTTTCGCGCTATTCAATTGATAACATCCAATCGACATCTTTTTTGATAAGTTTAGATTCGATAGTTTTTAGATTGTTCGGGCGAACTGATTCGCAAATACCAAATACACAATACTAAATACTAGATACCAAGTGTGTTACCAAGTGAAGCTTTATAAACAATTATATAACCGCTGTGAATTATATATCAACTTCTCTCTTTTGTCAAAACCAATGTTGTGATAAAATTTATTTGCAGGCAAAATTAAACGATCACTTACTTTTCACAGAACTATATGCCAAAACCGGTTTTTCTCATCGTCCTCGACGGCTGGGGCGAAAATCCAAGTTTCGAAGGAAACGCCATCGCCCAAGCCAAAACTCCGAACATCGACAAGCTCACCCGCCATTATCCGCAAATTCTCCTTCAGGCTTCGGGAATTTCCGTCGGCCTGCCTTGGGGTGAAATGGGAAATTCGGAAGTCGGCCACCTCACGCTTGGATCCGGCCGGGTCATATACCAAAATTTCCCGCGCATCACTCTTTCCATCCAGGACGGAAGTTTTTTCACAAATGAAGCCTTTCTTTCAGCGATTGAGAGCGCGAAAAAAAGCGGCGGCGCCCTCCATCTTGCCGGACTCACTTCAAACGGAGGCGTGCACAGCGCGATGGATCACCTCTATGCTCTTTTGGAGCTCGCGAAAAACAACCGGCTGGAAAAAATATTCCTTCACATTTTCACCGACGGCCGTGACGCGCCCCCACGCGATGGCGCGAAGATGATCGAAGACATCGAAACGAGAATCGGGGAATTCGGCTGCGGGAAAATCGCCACCATTTGCGGAAGATATTTCGCGATGGACCGAAACGACAACTGGGACCGCATCCAGAAAGCTTTCGAGCTTCTCGCACTCGGAAAAGGAAAAAAAGAAAAAAGCGCCCTTGAAGCAATCCGAAATTCATACAAATCCGGAATCACCGATGAGTTCGTCGAGCCGACGCTGATTGACGACGGGCAAAGCGAACCGGGAATCATCCGGGAAAAGGATTCTGTCATTTTTTTCAACTTCCGCGAAGACCGGATGAGACAGATCACCAAAGCTTTCGTTCTGCCCACCTTTTCCAAATTCAAACGGGAAAAATACCTTTCCGGCGCGGAATTCGTTTCTATGACGCAATATGAGGAAAATCTCCCGCTGCGCGCCGCTTTTCCTCCAATCGAAATCAAAAAATGCCTCGGCGAAATCGTGAGCGAGCAAAAATGGAACCAGCTGCGGATCGCCGAAACGGAAAAATACGCCCACGTCACCTATTTTTTCAACGGCGGACGCGAAGAACCTTTTCCGGGAGAAGATCGTCTGCTCATTCCTTCGCAATCCGTTTCGACATACGACAAGGCGCCCGAAATGAGCGCCGAGACTATCACCGAGAAGACTCTCAAAGAATTGGGGAAGGGAAAATATTCTTTCGTGCTTATAAATTTCGCCAATGCCGATATGGTCGGCCACACCGGAAGTTTGAAAGCGGCCATTTCCGCCATTGAAACAGTCGACGAATGTCTCGGAAAAATCGTTCCCGAAGTCCTGAAAATAGGCGGCAAGCTTTTCATCACCGCCGACCACGGGAACGCCGAAGAGCTCACCAACCCGCGAACCGAGGAAATCGACACCGAACATTCCCTTTTTCCCGTTCCGCTCTGGTACATCGCTTCCGACAACCAGCGTCAAAGGTCGGAATCGGAGATTATGGAAAATAAAACCAATGTCCAGGGAATTTTGAGCGACGTGGCGCCGACAGTCCTTGCGTCAATGGATTTGAAAATCCCGCCGGAAATGACGGGACAAAATCTGCTGGATATATTGAAGTAGTTTTATTCAAAAAATAACAGTCCTGCCATAACCGCTATCCCGAGAATTATTGCTCCCAGCTGACCGACCGAGGCGGCTGGTTTTGTTTCGTGCTTGAGCTCGGGAATGAGGTCTGAGCCGGCGATATACAAGAATCCGCCGGCGGCGATCGGAAGAAAATATGAGACGGCACTGGCGCTGTATTTTTGCAGAGAAAGAGCGAAAAACACGCCAGCGAAGGCAACGAGCGCGGAAAAAAAATTCACGAGAACCGCTTTTTTGATCTTGTATCCGCTGTGCACCAAAATGCCGAAATTCCCGATTTCCTGCGGAATCTCGTGAAGGAGGATGGCAACCGTCGTCGCGAATCCCAGGGAAACACTTGTCGCGAAACTCGCGCCGATCAGCACGCCGTCAATCAGATTGTGAACGATGTTTCCAAAAATATTCACTGCCGCAATCGATTGTTTGTGCTCGTCGCAATGATCAATGTGGCAGTGTCTCCAGCGCACAAATTTTTCAAGACTGAAAAAAATCAGGATTCCAAAAAGCACCAAAAGGGACGCCGTCGCCCTTGAGCCGATTTGTTCGAAGGTTTCCGGCAACAAGTGAATAAGCGCGTCGCCGAAAAGCGCGCCGACGGCGAAACTCACCAAAAACAAAACGACCTTTTTCAACTTCTCTTCGCGCAAAGAGATCGTGAAAACGCCGATGAGCGAAACCAGACTTACAACAAAAACACTCGCCAGCGAAAATACCCAGGTCATGCTAAAAATATTTATTTATTAAATCAAACTCCTCTTTTCTTTCCGGATGGCAGGCGATTTCCGTCACTCCGTCCGGAAGATTTTTCAAAAATTCGTCAAAATTTTCCACCCAGTCAAGACTCACGAAATAATCCGGTCTTTCAAAGTTTATTTTTGCGAATTTTTCCTTGTCTTTTTTCCAGATGACGCGCGTGATTCTCCGGATGTTCGTTTTTGTTCCCAAAAAATCTTTCTTGGCGAAGCGGAAATACGGGATTCCGCATTCTCCGGCCAGTCCGAGAGACGCAAAAAAATATCTTCCAAACAAGTGGATGTGCTGGTGGGAATTCATTCCGTCCGGACGCCGGCCGAAGATATCCCTGAATTTTTCAATTTGGCTCGTCCATCTTTTTCTCACTTTTTCTTTTCTGTGTCCGGGGCTGGCGATGTGCTTCAAAAGAAAAATTATTCCTCTTCCCAGCACTCCCTTTTTGAGCCTTCTTTCCTTTCGCGGGACGTCGGCCAAATCCAGATGAATGTCCAGCTTCACTCCCGTTTTTTTGATCCGCTCAATTTCCCCCGGACCAAAAATTCCGTTGCTCATCACCGAAACCCTATCCAGCTTTCCCGCTTCCGCGAGACGCAAAATATTCCGGTTCGCCGTCTCGCTCTTCCCAAAATCATCGGCGGTGATAATCAATTTTTGTCTTTTTTTTGAAAGCATAGCTTGGTGCCGAAGGTGGGAGTCGAACCCACATGGAGCAAGCTCCACGACATTTTAAGTGTCGCGCGTAAACCATTCCGCCACTTCGGCCGATTTCTTTTTTCTATTTCTTCCTCGATGTGTCGGCTGCAAACTATGACAATTTGGACAAAGTACTCTGAGATTTATCAAGCGATTATCGCGACTGTCTCCGTTTATATGATCCAGTTCCAATGGCAACCTCCCATCTTTTGATCTTTTATTCCATCCGCAAAACTCGCAGTGTTTAGGTTTGAGGTTTGCGTCAAACAATCTTTTCTTTAGTTTAAAGCTCTGAAAATCACTATCTCGAACTAAGATGTCTTCTAATTTTAAGAGGGGTTTGCCAATACCTCGCATGCCCTTACTCCAACCCATTCCCGTAAAGTGTTTTGTACCAATTTTATAGAACTTTAGGTACTTCTTTATTTGGGCATAATTACCACCTGCCATCCTCAAATTCAGTTTTTTCAGGACTTGCCTTATACTTCTCGAAGTTTTTGCGGCTTGCCTTAATTGTTTTTCATTCCAACTTTTCTTTTTCATATGGCATACTAGTTAGAGCATACTGTATTGTTAGTATACCATATCATTACAAAACAGGCAGGAATATTTTGAGGCCGGGACGAGATTTGCACCCGTGAATAGCGGTTTTGCAGACCGCCGCGTTAGCTACTTCGCCACCCGGCCTTTTTCAAATTGCAACTTGTCTAATTTACCCGCCAAAGCTTCAGCGTCGGCGGGCCACTCGGCCATAAACAAAAATTACCACTAAAAACGCGTAGGGTCAACCGCAAAATAATGTTCGGCCTCGGAAATTTTTCAAGGTTTGACCTTGGGGAATTCCGATCCCGCCAAAGGCGGGAGAGAAAGGGAAAAGCCGAACCTTGGAAAAATTTTGAAAAGCAAAAAGGCCCGGCGTGATTCACGCGCGAGCCTTGAGCCCTAAGTGGTTGAAAGAACTGCAGGGAAGCGCGATGTGTTAAAAGCGCTTCCCGAGAGACAACGTTACTTTTTGGCTGCCATCTTCTCGATGACACGAAAGAGCTTTTTAAGTCGCCGGTTAAGTCGGCGGTCGTCGGCAATAGAGAATGCCATGCCTCCGTTGACTCGCTTTGCCGAAACGTGACAAGCATCAAACAATGCTTGCAAGGCATCACCGACAGCCGCGTGATCTTTTTGTATTTGAGGGCTGATCACAAACCCCCTTTTATATGAGAACATTTCCCCTCCTTTTTATCCCTTGTCGGGATAAATGATTTCGATAATTTCTCGACTTTCAATCCTTTTCTTTGTGTAGATTGTACATCCGACACGATTTTTCCATGCGTTGGCTTTTGTCTCGATATGAAGAATGATTCTTTCGCCGCCAAACATTTTCTTACTGCGGCCTGCATAGCCAAGTGCACTTTGATAACTTACAGTCAGAAAAACAACGTTTGTATTTTTCTTACGATCTTCTGTAAGGTTGCAACCGGCGATGAGTCCATTCTCCAGAATGGATTCGAGATGGATACTTGATGTTCCGTGATAAAACATTTTGTTCCTCCTTTATGTATCCTGCAGGAATACATAAAGTGAAACAGCTATAGACATTTTCAAAGAGCTTTTTTCACTCAACGAGTTTGCGAGAGAAATCCTCACAAACTCGAGAAAATGGGGAAGCGCGATGCGTTGAAAGCGCTTCCCAGTTTCGTGGTTGTTACTTTTCGACATCCGGAGAAATTAGATTTTGAGAAATCTCCGGAGTGATTTTTGTGACAAAAATTTTGCCAATTTTTGGAAGGGGACTGAACATGTTTTTTTCCTTGGCAACCTGGCGATAACGTTCGGCATACTTATCGGCTTCCTCCTCTTCGAAGGGGCCGATATAATATTCTTCGTGGGAGATAGAATAACTTTCTCTCATCACAACACCTATTCCACTCGACTTTTCAAGCTTGTAGTAATTTAACGTAATGCAAATTGCATACTTCATTTTTCTTCTCCTTTCAAGGAACTTGTTTTATTTTGATTAAGCCGTTGTTTCTTTCAGCTTAACGGGGTATTATAGCACCTGTGTTGTAATTTATCAATAGTTCGCTTGTTATTTTATAAATTATGTGATATTATATATTTATTATTGTAATATTTGAAATATGAGACCTGTGAAACAGCGGGAAATTGGTGATGGTGCGATAATTTGGCTTGTATAAGACAATATATACAATTATCCTGATTATCACCTTTAAATAAAGGTTTGACCTTGAGGAATTGGAGTCCGGCAGGGCGACAAGGAAAAGGTCAAACCTTGAAAAAAAAATGATCAAACTCTCCGAACTCGACAAAAATATCCTCTTCGAACTCGACCGCGACGGGCGGGCGAATTTTTCGAAGATCGCGCGGAACATTGGCACGACACCGCAAGTCGTGAAATATCATTTTGAGCGACTCATTGATGAAGGCGCGATCAAGAATTTTTGGGTGTTTGCCAACTTTATGGCCGCCGGCTATCCGTTTTTTTGGGCATATTGGTTCAAATTCAGCGGCCTTTCGAAGGAAAAAATGGAAGAAATTTTTGCGAGCTTCCGCGAAAACAAATACATCCCGATCGTTTTTCGCTGCGACGGATGGGCGGACGCAATGATCTGCATCGCAACGAAAGATATCTTCAGCCACAACAAAGAGCTCAACGACATTCTCAAAACCTGGGGGAGGAACATTGCGATGTGTGAAACGGGAGTCGGAATGGACTTTCAGCAATTTCCACGGACATATTTCGCTGATCGTGACAATTCAGAGAAAACGATATACATCTCCGGCGGAGAGGCGAATCTCGTGAAGACGACCGAAACGGAGCGCAAAGTCCTGTCTATCTTGCAACAAGACGGCCGAATGGACTTCGTGAAACTCGCGAAGATTCTTGGAATCTCGACAAGTATGGCCCACACTGCTTTCAAAAATATTTCACGGCGCAAATTGATCCGAAAAACTTCGATGACACTCAATCACCCGATGATTGGAATAAAACATTTTCGGGTCATCTTCAAAATCGCGCAATTTGATCCCGATCGCATCAACACTTTCTATGAGTTCTGCGTCGCTCATCGCAACATCATCAACTGGATTCCGGTGATGGGAAGCTGGCAGTTGTTTCTCGATATTGAAATCGAAAGCCACGAACGCCTGCGCGAGCTGATGCGTGAAATGAAATTTCAGTTCCAGGATGTCATTCAGCAAGCCGAAGTGAACGAGATCTACAAAACCGAAAAATTTTCGCAGATGGTCATCGAATACCCGGAACTGCTTGCGCCAAAAGAAAAAACCTTTCCGAATGTCAGAGAGGAATTGGGAATCTGATTTTACTACGATATATAGTAGTAGTGAAATTCAAAACAAAGCTTCCTGTTTGTTTTCCCTGCCCGAATCGCTACGCCAGCCCACAGCAGATGCAGCGCTTCTGGCGGGCGAAGCGTTGCGGGCGGGTTCTTCAAATCTATTCTCGTCTTCGGTTTCCATGTTTTCCATATTCTTTTCGGGTGTATCAATTGGAGCATTCTTTTCCTTCGCAATCGCTTCAAGCACTTTCGGGATTTTTTTGAAGTCCTTGATCAGCACTTCCCGCAAGCTTCCCTGATAGAGCGCGGCGGCGGGATGATAGAGGGCATAGAATACCTGCTTGCCAACGCCCGGCAGTTCACGCCGCACGGCCGTTCCGTGTATTTGCGATATTTTCTGGTTTGGCAAAAATCTTTCCATTGCGTGCCGGCCCAAAAGCACAATAAGTTTCGGCTTGATTGTTTTTATTTGTTCCAAAAGCCACGGCCAGCAGGCAGCGACCTCCTCCGGCATCGGATCGCGGTTTCCCGGCGGCCGGCACTTGAGAACGTTCCCGATAAAAACATCTTCGCGCCGCAAATGAATCACTTCAAGCATCTGGTTCAAAAATTTTCCCGCCGCTCCGACAAACGGCCGGCCTTGCTTGTCTTCTTCCGCTCCCGGCGCTTCTCCAATGAACATTATTTCAGCCGCGGGATTTCCCTCGCCGGGCACGATATTCGCGCAGGTCCCCCGCAAATGGCACGCACGGCATTTTTTGATGTTTTCTTCGAGATTTTTGTATTGGGACATAATGTTTTACGAAATACGAATCTAGCGAACTACGAAATCAGCAGAAAATATTGCCTTAATTGGGCATCTCTTTTCGACTGTTTCGTATTTCGTTTTATTCGTAGTTAGTAAAACTATTTTACCACAATCCCATCTTCCCCCTTCACGATTTTCCCCGCGATTTCGAATCCGCTCGCCAGACGATGTCCGCCTCCGCGGAGATTTCTCGCAATTTCGGAAACATCCACGTTCTTGTGCCACTCGCTGCGAAGACTTCCTTTGATCTTGTTTTTTTCGCGCTCCGCAAGAACAAGCGAAAATTTCGCTTCGGAAACCGTGTTCAAAATTTCCGCCACACTTGAGATATCCTCCGAAGTGGCCTTGAGTTCTTCAAGGTCGCTGTTTGTCACATATGACATTATAACCCCCGTCTTCTCGTTCATCTCCGCCCGTTCAAGCGCCCGGCCCCACAATTTGAGCGTTTCAAGTTTCTTGCTTTTGAAACTCGTTTGAATGATTTTTGTGAGGGGCGCGCCCCGCCGCATCAGGTCGGCCGCGATTTCCATCACGCGCGGAGTCGTGTTCGCGTGCTGAAACATTCCCGTGTCTCCCAAAATTCCCGCAAGAAGGAACGTCGCCGTCTTTTTGGTGATCTCAATCCGGTGGAAATCAAAAAAATCGAAAAGTATTTCGCAGACGGCCGAATATTTTTCGTCGCTCACGACGATATCCGGCTTGATTCTTTTCATTTCGAGGTGCGGATGGTGGTCGATGAGGATAACTTTTTGGCCGACTTCCTTCCTGGAAACGATTTTTTCAAACCCGCGTTCGACCGCGTCGCATCCGACAAAAAGATCATACCGTGAAAGATCCAATTTTCCCGGATCAAGGAAGTTTTTTCCTTGAAAAATTTCGCCGAGCTGGTCCGAAAACGCGTCAAGACAAGTGACATCCGCGATTTTTCCGGCATCGCGCCGGATGAATTCCTCCAATGCAAAAACCGACCCTGTCGTGTCGGCATCCGGCCGCGAATGAGCCACCAAAAGAATTTTTTTCGCTTTTTCGAGCTCATTCTTAATCTGATTGAATTCCTTGGAAAATTTATAAACCATAAATATTTCAAATTTTCTTAGGCACTGTAGCAAAATAATTTGCATAGTTCGGATTCAGACTTGCGTCAGATTTGTTTGAAAAATTTCGAAGAATATCGGGATATTTTGAGATATTTTTCGGACAAAAATGATGCGAGAATGGATGCGAAATGTATGAATTATTTTGTTACAGTGCCTTAAGTAGTTTCTCAATTTTGTCCGCCTCAACCTCTGTTTTGTCCGCAACGAATCTGATTCTCGGGAGCGGTTTCATTTGAAGCCTTTTATTGAGCAATCCCTGCAGGGAATATACTCTTTTCGCGAGATGTTCGAGAATTTTCCTGAAATGCTTTTCCGGAAACACACTCACGAACACCCTAGCGTAGCGAAGATCTTTCGAAGTGTCAACTCTCGAGACGGTCACGAAAACACCAAGAGGGATATCCGCCTCTTTTTGGATGATCTCGGCCAAAGTTTCCTTGATCAATTCATTGATGCGGTCAATGCGTAAGTAAGTCATGGGTAAATGGCTGTAGGCCGTGAGACAAGTCGTTAGTCTTGAGTCATTAGTACTTTTATTTTCTCACTGCCGATGACCAACAACTCAACTCACTGCCCACCGCCGCGTTACTCACCGCCAAAAGCTACAAAATTTTTTTCACCACTTCCTCGTGAAAACAAATCAGTATGTCGCCCTCTTTGATTTTCGCTTCGCCCAAGAAAGTGATTCCGCATTCGTTTCCGGCACCCACTTCATCCACGTTCACTTTGTTTTGCTGGAGATTATCCAGTTTCCCGCGGCCGACGCTTTTTTCCCCGCCTGCATCGCTATGCGAAGCATTGCGGGCAGGATCTCGCACAACTTCAATATTTTCGCCGTTCGCCATCTTTCCGCTCGTCACTTTTCCACCGACGATCATATCGCCCTTTCCGGTTTTGAAAACCGCAAGAACTTTGAGTTTCCCGAGGTCCGTCCGGACAACGTCCTCCCCAAGCATATCCGAAAGTCTCTTTTTTATCTCTTCGACCAGTTCATATATCACTCTATACGTCTTGATTTCCACGCCGCTCGCCTCGGCAAGACGCTTGGCCACCGTCGTCGGCTGACTGTTGAAACCGAAGATCGCGGCGCCCGAGGTTTGCCCCAATTTCACGTCCGACTCGGTGATGTCTCCCACTCCCTGCTTCACATAGCTTATGCCGACTTCTTCCGATTTGATTGTTCCGAGAATCTGATCTATGGCCTCGAGCGACCCCTGCACATCCGTTTTGAGAATCACGTTCAACTTGTTCACATTCTGATCGTCGATGCTTTTCAAAATTGACTGCGAATCGAATTTTTTCATTTCCATTCCCGCGCTGTCCCCAAAACCCTTTCTTGCCGCCTTTGCCGACTTGAGATCAGCCATTCCTTGAACCACATCGTTCACACTCGGAGAAGCATTGAGCCCGATCAATGTCACCGGAGTTGACGGTCCGGCTTCTTTCATCTGCCGGCCCTTGAAGTCCTCGAGTCTTCGCACACGCCCGACCACCGTTCCCGCAATCACGTCCTGACCTTCTTTCAAAATTCCCGTCCGCACCAGGACCGTCGCGATGTTCCCCTTTTTCGGATCCAGACGCGACTCAATGACGACTCCGAGAGGAAGCCGCTTGTGGTCCGCTTTCAAATCCTCGACTTCCGCCACCAAAAGAACCATATCAAGAAGTTCGTCGATCCCGATGTTCTGTTTTGCGGAAATTTCGGCCGCCACCGTGTTGCCGCCCCATTCCTCGAGCAAAATTCCGCGGTCGGCGAGCTCCTGTTTCACTTTTTGGATGTTTGCGTTGGACTTGTCTATCTTGTTGATCGCCACCACCATCGGAATTTTCTTGTCTTTGAGATAATTTATCACTTCTTCCGTCTGCGGACGCACTCCGTCGTCGGCCGCCACGACCAAAATGGCGATGTCGGCAAGACTCACACCCCGTTCGCGCATCGCCGAAAAGGCTTCATGACCGGGAGTATCCACGAAAGTGATGATTTCTCCCTTCTTCTTCACCTGATAGGCGCTGATATGCTGGGTGATTCCCCCGGCTTCTTTTTCAACAACCGAGGTTTTGCGAATCGTATCAAGAAGCGTCGTCTTTCCGTGGTCAACGTGCCCGAGAATCGTCACGACCGGCGGGCGATGGCGCAAATTTTTCCCGGCAGTTTTTTCGTTCTTCAGAATTTCATCGAGTTTTTCGAGTGTCATAGCCCCGGACTCGCCGGCTTCAAGGTCTTCTTCCGTCTCGAATCCCAAATCGGAAGCAATCACCGCCGCCGTGTCGAAATCGATTTCATCGTTGATCGTCGCCAGAATCTTGTTTTTCATCAGTTCTTTGATCGCGTCCGTCACCGGAACGCCCAAAAGCTCCGCGAAACGTTTCACGGTCACAAGAGATGGTATTTTCACTTTTGCCTTGCTTGTTTCTTCCATAAAATTATCCCAATTTTCCCGATTTTCCCAACGCAATGGAGCCCGCGTCCGCTTTTTTGATCGCTTCCTGCTCCTCATCCGTGAGAGGATACTTCACCGAGCGCCCTTTTTCAATCGGCTTGGAATACATCCTGTTTCCCTCACGCGTATGAAGCGACGAAATCACCACACCCGAATTTTCCCCGTCGAGAAGCGCCACTGAAAAACTCTGGTCTCCGCCCAAGTCCTTGAACGGATTGAAGCGCACGACCCCGACTTTGTGAACCGATTTCAAAGCCAGGTTGTGAATCCGGTTGGAAATTCCATAAAGATCCTGGATGTCACGGTCGAGTTCTTTCAGATTTTTGTTCTGTTCAAGGATCGTTTTTTCGAGATCAGCTCCGTTTTTTCCCGAAAACAGCTGTTGCTGATTTTTCCTGATCCGGCCCAAGTTTATGTGCAAAAAAATATTCCAAATGAGAACCGCCAGCGCGACGACAATCGCCCCGACAACGCTCAATCCCAAATTGTTTTGAATGACGGAATCCAGCATAAGACTATTTTCAAGGCTAACATTTATAACATCAAATGTAAAGAAAAACACATAATAAAATGTGTTTTGGAAACTATTTTCGGGGAGAGGGATTGGAACCTCCGAGGACATTGCTGCCCTACCGCATTTTTCGACCCCGCACCAAAATTGGCGGAAGTGGGAGGATTCGAACCTCCGGTGCCATTTCTGGCACAGCAGTTTTCGAGACTGCCCGATTCAGCCACTCTCGCACACTTCCGTATGTGGACGTGCTCAGATTCGAACTGAGGACCCC